>Ga0209172_10000476_pt1 | contig 110649 bp, 98 predicted proteins | sample LarsenN4metaG_FD_184113 | JGI IMG/M metagenome (GOLD analysis project Ga0209172, IMG submission 184113) | Hot spring sediment bacterial and archeal communities from British Columbia, Canada, to study Microbial Dark Matter (Phase II) - Larsen... ... | reverse complement strand
AATCTCACTGCCGAGGACTCCGCCTCAAGCGCCACGCGGCGACCCTCTCCCGGATCCCGTCTGCCCTTCCTTATACGCGGAGCGCGCCGTATACGCGGAGCGCGCCGTGAGTGGGGATCGTACAAGCGCGAAGGGGCCCGGGATGCCGCTCTACACCGAGCGGGGCCGCAAGCGACGCAACGCGCTGCTGACCACCATCTGCCTGCTCCTGCTCGTGGCCGGCACCGCGCTGAACTTCGGCACGCGGGTGCCGGCGCTGCCGCTGGCCTCCAACATCGTCGTGTTCGCGCTCTTCAACCTGAACCTCATCGTCTTCCTGCTGCTGCTGGTGCTGCTGTTCCGCAACCTGGTCAAGCTGTGGTTCGAGCGCCGCCAGAAGCTCATCGGCTCCCGCTTCAAGACCAAGCTGGTGCTGGCCTTCCTGCTGCTGGCCCTCACGCCGGCGGCGCTGATCTTCCTGATCGCCTCGAACTTCATCAACAAGTCGATCGAGGGCTGGTTCAAGCCACAGGTCGAGCGCCCGCTGGACCAGGCCATGGCGGTGGCCCAGACGTACTACCAGAACCTGCAGTCCACGGCCCTGCGTCACGGGCAGCACATCGCCCGGGTCATCGACCGCGACCGCCTCCTGGACGAGGGGCGCCGCGAGGCGCTGGCCTCCTACCTGGTGGAGCAGCAGGAGCAGCTGGGCGTCAGCGCACTCACCGTGTTCGCGCCCACCGCGCAGGAGCTCGTCCACGTCAAGGACCCCACGCTCGGCGCCCTGCCCACGCGGGAGGTCAACGACGGCCAGCTGCGGGCCGGGCTGGCCGGCCAGGGCGTGACCACGGTGCGCGAGATGTCGACCGGCGACCTGGTGGAGGCCGTCGTGCCGATCTTCAGCGGCGGGCCCGAGCGCCAGGTCGTCGGCGCCGTCGTGGTGGGCACGCACATCACCGAGCGGCTGGAGCAGAAGATCCGAGGCATCGAGCAGTCCTTCCAGGAGTACAAGCAGCTCAAGCTCGTGAAGAACCCCGTGAAGGGCATCTACATCCTGCTCTTCCTCTTCATGACCCTCGTGGTGATCTTCTCCTTCACCTGGTTCGGCCTCTACCTGGCCCGGGGCATCACCGGGCCGATCGCCGAGCTGGCCGAGGGCACCCGGGAGATCGCCGCCGGCAACCTGGGCTACAAGGTGCAGGCCCGCGCCGACGACGAGATCGGCGTGCTGGTCGATTCCTTCAACCGCATGACGGACGACCTCGCGCAGTCCAAGCGCCAGCTCGAGGAGGCCTACCTCGACCTGCAGGACAAGCACACCGAGCTGGAAGACCGCCGCCGGTACATCGAGACCGTGCTGGAGACCGTCACCACGGGGGTGGTCTCGCTCGATCCCGTGGGGCGGCTCACCACGCTGAACCGCGCGGCGGCGGCGATGTTCGGCCTCGACGCCGCGGCGAGCGTCGGCCGGCCCGTCGAGGAGGTGTTCGGCGCCGCCGACCTGGGCGACGTGGTCGCCCTGGTGCAGCGGGTGCGGCGCACGCGGGCGGGCGTGGTGGAGCAGGACCTGCGCCTGCGGCGCAACGGGGCGACGCTCTCGCTGCTGGCCTCGGCCACCGCGCTGCGCGGCCCCGAGGGCGAGTACGCCGGCGCCGTCGTCGTCTTCGACGACCTCACCGAGCTGCTCAAGGCCCAGCGGCTGGCCGCCTGGCGCGAGGTGGCCCAGCGCATCGCCCACGAGATCAAGAACCCGCTCACGCCGATCCAGCTCTCCGCGCAGCGCCTGCGGCGGCGGCTCGGCCGGACCGCCGCCGACGAGCGGCTCGTCAGCGAGTGCACCGAGACGATCATCCAGGAGGTGGACGGCCTCAAGCGCCTGGTCGACGAGTTCTCGCGCTTCGCCCGGATGCCGGTGCTCACGCCGCGCCCGACCGACGTGCGCGGCATCGTGGACGCGGTGGCCGCCCTCTACCGCGAGTCGCACCCGGGGCTGGCCCTGACCACCCGGTACGGCGACGAGCTGCCGCTGCTCGACGTCGACCCCGACCACCTCAAGCGCGCCGTGCTCAACCTGGTCGAGAACGCGGTGGACGCGGTGGCCGGGCAGGGCGCCGTGGAGGTCGAGGTCGCCTACCGGCCGGCGGCCGGGCGCGTGGAGATCGCCGTCACCGACACCGGGCCCGGCATCAGCCCCGAGGACAAGGAGAAGGTGTTTCTGCCCTACTTCTCGACGAAGACCACGGGCATGGGCCTCGGGCTGCCGATCGTCCACGAGGTCGTCGCCGAGCACGGCGGCAGCATCCGCGTCGAGGACAACCGCCCCCACGGCAGCCGCTTCGTCGTCGTGCTGCCCGTGTCGCGCACGCCCGCGCCCGTCGGGGCATGATGCGCGCCCGTCCCCGTCCCGCCGGCAGGTAGGTCCCGATGGCCGGGGAGCACATCCTGATCATCGACGACGAGCCGGCCATCCAGTCGACCCTGCGGGGGGTGCTGGAGGACGAGGGGTACCGGGTCAGCGCCGTGGGCAGCGGCCGGCAGGCCATCGAGCTCCTCGCCGACGAGATGCCCGACCTGGTGTTCCTCGACGTGTGGATGCCCGGCCTCGACGGTCTGGACACGCTCGTGCAGATCAAGAGCCTGCGGCCGGAGACGACCATCGTGATGATCTCCGGGCACGCCACCATCGAGACCGCCGTGAAGGCCACGCGCCTGGGCGCCTACGACTTCATCGAGAAGCCCCTGTCGCTCGAGAAGACGCTGCTCACGGTGAGCCGGGCCCTGGACCACGCGCGGCTGGCGCGCGAGAACGCCTCCCTGCGCAGCCGGCTCGGGCAGCGGCTGGAGATCATCGGCGACAGCCCCGTGATGCGCCGCCTGCGCGAGCACATCGCCACCGCGGCCCCGAGCAACGGCCGCGTGCTGATCCAGGGCGAGAACGGCAGCGGCAAGGAGCTGGTGGCCCGGGCCATCCACGGCCTGTCGGCGCGTCGCGACCGGCCGTTCGTCGAGGTGAACTGCGCGGCCATCCCCGAGGAGCTGATCGAGTCCGAGCTGTTCGGGCACGAGAAGGGCGCCTTCACCGGCGCCGTCGCCCGCCGCCGCGGCCGCTTCGAGCTCGCCGACGGCGGCACCCTGTTCCTCGACGAGATCGGCGACATGAGCCTCAAGACGCAGGCCAAGGTGCTGCGCGCGCTGGAGGAGCAGTCCTTCGAGCGCGTGGGCGGACGCGACAAGGTCAAGATCGACGTGCGGGTCATCGCCGCCACCAACCGGGACCTGGCCGCCCTGCTGGGGCACGGGTTCCGGGAGGACCTCTACTACCGGCTGAACGTCATCCCCATCGAGGTGCCCCCGCTGCGCGAGCGCCGCGAGGACATCCCCCTGCTCATCGACCACTTCATCCGCATCTTCTGCGCCGAGAACGGCAAGCGCCCCAAGACCCTGTCGGGCGAGGCGCTGGCGTACTTCCTGAATTACGACTGGCCCGGCAACGTGCGCGAGCTGCGCAACCTGGTGGAGCGGCTGGTGATCATGGCGCCGGGCGACGTGATCGGCGTCGACGACGTGCCGGCGCCCGTGCGGCCCAAGGACGCCCCGCCGGCCGCCACCGAGCAGGCCGAGCGCTCGCTGCGCGAGGCGCGCGACGGCTTCGAGCGCGCCTTCATCGTGGCCGAGCTGCGCGCCAACGACTGGAACATGACGCGCACGGCGGAGCGGCTGGGCATCGAGCGCAGTCACCTCTACCGGAAGCTCAAGGCGTACGGGATCGCGCCGCCCAAGTGAGGATCCTCGTCGTCGACGACACCGAGTCCGTGCGGTTCCTGCTCGAGCGCTGGCTCGACTCGCTCGGACACGAGCCGGTGCCCGCCGCGACCCGCGCCGAGGCGCTGGCCCGGCTCGACGCGATGGCCTTCGACGCCGTGCTGACCGACCTGGCCATGCCCGACGGGTCGGGCTGGGACGTGGTGGCCGCCGCCCGGGCGAGCGGCGCCGGCCTGCCCGTCGTCGTCATGACGGGCTGGGACGACGGCGCCTCCGGACCGGGCGGGCTCGTCCCCGACGGCGTGCTCGAGAAGCCCTTCACCATCGAGCGCGTGCGCGAGGTGCTCTCGGCCTTCGACCGGCCACGCGCGTAGGGGCTCGTCTGATGACGGTCGCGGAGACGCGCCACGCCCACGCCGGGGCGTGGCGAGCGTCGGGAGGGGTGGTGGGCCATCTCGGGGCCCCCCGCGTCGGTTGACGCCGTGCCTCTCTGGAACTTCGTCTGGAAGAGCGCCTACCACGACTCCGTCACGCTCATGCGCCTCACCCGCGACATGACCGCCGTGCCGGGCGTCGAGCGGGCGGCGGCGATGATGGGCACGCCGCAGAACCGCGAGCTGCTCGCCGGCGCGGGTCTCCTCGCCGAGGCCGGGGCGCGGGCGGCGCCGGTGGACTTGGTCGTCGCCGTGCTCGCCGCCGACGAGGCGGCCGCCCGGGCCGCCGAGGACGCCGCGCGCCGCGCGCTCGACTCACCGGCCGCCGACCAGGGCGCCGCGCGCGGCGGCCCCGCCCCCCGCACGCTGGCAGCGGCGCTGCGGGCGCGGCCCGATGCCACCCTGGCCCTCGTTTCCGTGCCCGGCCCCTATGCCGCCGCCCAGGCTCGCCGGGCCCTGAGCGCGGGGCTGCACGTGATGCTCTTCAGCGACAACGTGCCCGTGGACGCCGAGGTCGCGCTCAAGCGCCAGGCCGCCGAGCGCGGCCTCTTCCTCATGGGGCCGGACTGCGGCACGGCCATCCTCGCCGGCGTGCCGCTCGGGTTCGCCAACGCCATCCCGCGCGGGCGCATCGGCATCGCCGCCGCGTCGGGCACGGGGCTGCAGGAAGTCGCCTGCCTGGTGGCCCGCGCCGGCGAGGGCGTCTCGCACGCCATCGGCGTCGGCGGCCGCGACCTGACCGACGCCGTGGGCGGCATCATGACGGAGCGCGCCCTGGCCGCCCTGGCGGCCGACGCCACCACCGAGGTCCTCTGCCTGGTGAGCAAGCCGCCGGGCCCGACGGTCGCCGGACGCCTCGCGCCGCTCGTCGCGGGGCTCGGCAAGCCCTGCATCGTCCACTTCGTCGGCGGAGCCACGGTTGGCGACGCCCCGACCGCCGCCCTCCGCGCGGCCGGCGCCGGGAGCGTGCACGCCGCCGCCACGCTGGAAGACTGCGCGCGGGCGGCGGTGGCCGTGGCGCGCGGGCAGCGGCCGGCCGCCGTCGACTTCACCATCCCCGCGTCCGAAGCGGCGCAGCTGGTGGACGCGGCCGTCCGCGGCCTGGCGCGGGGCCAGCGCCTCGTGCGCGGGGTGTACTCGGGCGGCACGCTGGCCTGGGAGGCCGTGCACGTGCTGAAGCGCGCGCTGGGCGGTGTCGTCGAGAGCGTGACCGGCGGCGGGGAGGGCCACCGCGTGGTCGATCTCGGCGAGGACGTGTTCACCGTCGGCCGCCCGCACCCGATGATCGACGGGAGCCTGCGGCGCGAGTGGATCGTCCGCGAGGCCGCCGATCCGACCGTGGCCGTCCTGCTGCTCGACGTCGTCCTCGGCTACGGCGCGCACCCCGACCCCGCCGGCGAGCTGGCGCCGGCCCTCGATGCCGCGCGCTCCGCGGCGCGGGCGGCCGGGCGCGGCCTCGCCGTCGTCGCGAGCGTGATCGGCACCGACGGCGACCGGCAGGGCTTCACCGCGCAGGTCGCGCGGCTGCGGCAGGCCGGCGTCACCGTCATGCCCTCGAACGCCCAGGCCGCCCGGCTCGCCGCGCTGATCGCGGCGCGCACCGTGGCGGCCTGAGGCCCGCGCCCGGCGCGCCGGGTCGACGGGCGGCGCATTCCGGGCGATCGCGCGCGAGACCGGTCGTCGCTCCGCCGCGCAGATGAGGCCGGCGACGTCAGGCCAGCCGCTCCAGATCGAACCGCCCGCGCCGGTGGAGCAGGGGCGCCCACAGGTCGCCCACCTCGGCCAGCCGGGTCCGGACGTTGTCGAGGCGGAAGTCGTCGGTGGCGGCGCCCGCGCGCAGCTCGTCCCAGGTCACCGGCGTCGACACGGTGGCGCGCGGTCGGGGACGGACCGAGTACACGGAGGCCAGCGTCCGGCCCCAGGCGTTCTGGTTGTAGTCGACCAGCACGCGGCGGGCGGGCCGGCGCGCGAGGCGGTACTCGGCGGTGAGCAGGCCGGGGTGGCGGCGCGCCAGCTCCACCGCGATCGTCTTGGCCACCGTCCAGACGGTCTTCTGCGTCGGCCCCCGCTCGATCGGCACGTAGACGTGCAGGCCCCGCGAGCCGGTGGTCTTGACGAGGTCCGGCATGCCGAGGCCGGCCAGCGCCTCGTGCACGATGAAGGCGGCCTCGCGCACCTGCTCGAAGGTGGCTCCCCCGCCGGGGTCCAGGTCCACGTGCAGGTAGTCGGGGCGATCGACGTCGTCGCAGCGCGCATACCACTGGTTCAGGTCGATGCACCCGAGGTTCACCACCCAGAGGAGCGTGGCGACGTCCTGCACGACCGGGAAGTCGATGACGTTGCCCGAGGCGTGCTCGATCGCGCACGTCTCCACCCACTCCGGCCGCGGCGAGGGCGCGCGCTTCATGAAGAAGAACCCGCCATGGATGCCGTTGGGGTAGCGCTTCATCACCATCGCCCGGTCGCGCAGGTGGGGCAGCAGCAGCGGCGCCACGTCGGCGTAGTACTGGAGCAGGTCGCGCTTCGTCAGCCCCAGCTCGGGCCAGAACACCTTGCCCAGGTTGGTGAGCCTGACCTCGCGACCGCCGGCGTCGACCGTCGCGCTGTCGACGTCATCGGGGAGGGACACGTGCGGGGTGCGCGGCGCCCGGGCGGGTCCCGCGCGGTGGCGCGTCGCCGGGTGGCGGTCGCGGGTCGCCTCGTCGGCCGAGCGTCGGGGGGGACCCGGCGCGGCGCCACGGCCGGGACGCCGTGCGCGGGCACGCCGGCGTCCGGCGGCAGCACGGCGGGCCTGTGCCGTCATCGACGCCGCCTGGCTTCCGACCGAGCGCTCCCGCGGCCGTCCTCCGCCGCGGCGCCGCGGGCACCGGCCGGCCGGCGACGGCGCGAGGCGCTCTCGCGCGGATCCGAGAGCCTCCTCCCGCGAGGTCGGTCGGACGAGGCCACGACCGCCGGCCGGCGCGTCACGGACGTCGGTGGCGACGCCGCGAACGGGGAGGTGGCCGGCGCCGGCGGCCTGCCACTGCCGCGCCGCAGCGGGGACAGCCGGGGCGGACGGACACCGTGGCGGACGGCGCCCAGGACCGGCGCGTAGGTCAGCTCGCACCCCTGGGCCGCGCAGCGCAGCATGAGCCCGCCCCGGCTCATGTCGCCGCGCCCGACGAAGTCGACCGGGAAGCGCAGACGCTCGCCGAACACCGAGACCAGCACCTCGACGTACTTGTCGGAGGCGATGCTCCCGAGCAGGACGACGTCGCAGTCGGCGTCGATCAGCGCGGCGAGGGCCGTGGCGGACTCGAGCAGCGGCCGGCGATGGCGGGGGTTCGCCGCGCTCACGGACACGGCGGCCAGCGCCCGGAGATCGGCGAGCGTGACCGCGCGCTCCGCGGGCCAGAGCCCGGCTCCGGGAGCGATGACGAGCGCGCCCGCCGCCGGCAGGCCGGCGGGAGGCCGGGCGAACGCGCGAGCGTAGGCCAGCTTGCCGCGGAAGTAGAGCCCGCTGACGAAGCTGAAGATCTCGCCGAGCGGCGCCCCTCCCGGCTCGCGCAGGCGCCGGGCGAGCTCGAAGCCGGCCGTCTCGGCCAGCACCATGCGCGCCCGCAGGCCGCTGCAGTTGGCCGGCGACAGCAGGAAGATGCGCGAGGGCGCCGCGTCTGCAGGCTGCATGCCCGTATGGTATCGTCCCTGCGCGTGAGCCGGCCCGTGCCGCCCCCGCTGCTGAGCCCTCCGCGCATCGTCAGTCTCGGCCTGCCGCTGTTCGCCCGGGAACTGGAGCGCCTCGGCGCGCCGGTGACGCACGTCGCCTGGCGGCCGCCGGCCGGCGGCGACCCGCGGCTGCTGGCCGCGCTGGAGCGGCTGGACGAGGACGGCGACCGCATCGAGCGGGCCAACGCCGAGGCGCTGGCGCGGTTGACGGGCGGCGAGCCCGTCCTGGTGGATTGCCGGCCGGCCTGGGAGGCCCTCGGCCTGCCGCCGAAGACGGTGCTGCACGCCGGGCCGCCGATCGCCTGGCCGCGCATGTGCGAGCCGCTGCGCGCGGCGGTGCTGTGCGCTATCCGGTACGAGGGCTGGGCCGCCAACGACGACGCCGCCGCCGCGCTCGTGGAGCGCGGCGAGGTGACGCTCGCCCCGTGTCACCACTGGTCCGCGGTGGGGCCCATGACCGGCATCGTCACGGCCTCCATGCCGGTGTTCGTCGTCGACAACCGCGCGTTCGGCAACCGGGCCCACGCCACCATCAACGAGGGGCTGGGCAAGGTGCTGCGCTTCGGCGCCAACGACCCGAGCGTGGTGGCGCGGCTGACCTGGCTCGCCACCGAGGCGGGCCCGCTGCTGGGCGCCGCGCTGCGCCTGGCCGGCGGCATCGACCTGCGCGCGCTGATGGCGCAGGCCCTCCGCATGGGCGACGAGATGCACCAGCGCAACGTCGCCGCCTCGTCGCTGCTGGCTCGCGCCCTCATGCCGCATCTCGCCCGCGCCGGCGGCAAGCACCACGCCGTGGCGCGCCTGGCCGAGTTCGTCGCCGGCAACGACCAGTTCTTCCTGAACGTCGCCATGGCGGCCGGCAAGGCCATGGCCGACCCCGCCGGCGGCGTGCCGCGCTCGACCCTGGTCACGGCCATGGCCCGCAACGGGACCGACTTCGGTATCCGCGTGTCGGCCCTGGGCGACCGCTGGTTCACCGCGCCGGTCGAGATGCCGGCCGGGCTCTACTTCCCGGGCTTCTCGGCCGAGGACGCCAACCCCGACATGGGCGACAGCGCGATCGTCGAGACCATCGGGCTCGGGGGCAGCGCCATGGCCGCCTCGCCGGCCGTCGCCCGGTTCGTGGGCGCGGGCGGTGTCGCCGAGGCTCGCGCGGCCACGGACGAGATGCGCGAGATCTGCGCCGGCGAGCACCCCCACTTCCGCATCGCGACGCTCGACGAGCGCGGCGCCCCCGTGGGCATCGACGTCCGCCGCGTGGTCGAGACCGGGATCGCGCCGCTCATCAACACGGGCATCGCCGGCCGCAAGGCCGGCACCGGCCAGATCGGCGCCGGCGTCGCGCGCGCGGCGCTCGGGTGCTTCACCGAGGCGCTCGAAGCCCTGGCCAGCGGCGCGGGCGCGTGAGCGACCTGCCGCGCGAGATCGCCTGCGTGCGGGCCTGCCGGCTGCCCGGCCGCGAGGGCCCCGTGGACCTGGCCCTCGCCGGCGGCCGGATCGCGCGGATCAGCCGGCACGACCCGGCCGCCCCGGCCCCCGCGGCGGCGCTGGAGGCGCGCGGGCGCCTGGTGACGCCGGGGTTCGTGGAGTCGCACATCCATCTCGACAAGGCCCTGCTGTCCGAGCGCGTCACGGCGCCCGCGCGGTCCGCGGCCGAGGCCATCCGCCTGGTCGGCGAGGCCAAGCGCCGCTTCACCGCCGACGACATCCGCGAGCGCGCCCGCCGCGTGCTCGACCTGGCCGTCGCCGCCGGTACCACCGCCATGCGCGCCCACGTGGAAGTCGATCCGATCGTCGGCCTGGCCGGCATGGAGGCGATGCTCGCGCTCAGAACCGAGTACGCGCCCGCGCTCGAGCTGCAGCTGTGTGCGTTCGCCCAGGAGGGTATATTGCAGGCCCCGGGCACGGAAGGCCTGCTGCGCCGGGCGCTGCAGATGGGCGCCGACCTGGTGGGCGGCTGCCCCTACAACGACACCGACGCCGGCCAGCACATCGACGTCGTGTTCCGCCTGGCCGAGGCCTTCGGCGTCGACGCCGACTTCCACGTCGACTTCTTCGACGAGCCGGAGCACCTGCACGTGCGCGCCGTCATCGAGCAGACGCTGCGCCGCGGCTGGCACGGCCGGGTCGCCGTCGGCCACCTGACCGAGCTCGCCGCGCTGCCCGCCTTCGAGCAGGACGACATCATGGCCGGCCTGGCCGAGGCCGCCATCGGCGTCATCTGCCTGCCCGCGACGGACCTCTACCTGATGGGCCGCGGGGACGCGACCAGCCCGCGGCGCGGGCTCACGCCGGTGCGGCGGCTGCTGCAGGCCGGCGTGCCCGTCGCGCTGGCGTCGAACAACATCCGCAACCCCTTCACCACCGTGGGGACGGCCGACCTCGCCCACATGGCCTTCCTGGCCGCCGTGGCCGCGCACATGGGGACGCCGGACGACCTGATCGCCCTCATCGACACGGTCACCACGCACCCGGCGCGCATCATGCGGCTGCAGGACCGCGGGCTCGCCGCCGGCGGCCGCGCCGACCTCGTGCTCTGGGAGTGCGAGCGGGCCGAGGACGTGGTCGCCGCCCTGGCCCCGCGCGCCGCGGTGCTGAAGGACGGCCGCCTCACCGTGGAGCACACGCGGCGGGTGCGTGACCGATGGCGGGAAGGGATCGTCGCCCCTACCGCTGGGGCCTCCGGTTGACAGCAGGGCCAGATTCTGTGTAGAGTCTGACCGGAGTCAGCGAAGACGCGAACTCCTTTAAGCGGGCCCCGCGAGGTCCGCAAGGAGCGATGATGAGTGGCCCGCCTCCCCGGTTCCGCGAGAAGGCCCAGGTCCTCGACGAGCACGCCCTCGACCGCGCCCTGACGCGCATCGCGCACGAGATCCTCGAGCGCAACGCCGGGGCGAAGGACCTCGCCTTCGTGGGCCTCCGCACCCGCGGCGTCACCATCGCCCAGCGCCTGGCCCACAAGATCGCCCGCATCGACGGCACGACGCTGCCGGTCGGCACGCTGGACATCTCCCTCTACCGCGACGACCTGGGCCTGCGCACCGCGCCGGTCGTGCGCGGCACCGACGTGCCGTTCGCCGTCAAGGACAAGACCGTCGTCCTGGTGGACGACGTGCTCTTCACCGGTCGCACCATCCGCGCCGCGCTCGACGCCATCATCGATCTCGGCCGGCCGCGGATGGTCCAGCTCGCCATCCTGATCGACCGCGGCCACCGCGAGCTGCCCATCCGGCCCGACTACGTCGGCAAGAACCTGCCCACCTCGCGGCGCGAGAGCGTGGCCGTGCGCCTGCGCGAGCACGACGGCGAGGATCGCGTGGTGATCGAGGAACCCGAGGAGGCCTGACACGATGGCGTGGACCCGGAAGGATCTCTTGGCCATGCGCGACCTCGAGCCCGGCGAGATCACGCTGCTGATCGACACGGCGGCGTCGCTGCAGGAGATCGCCACGCGCGAGATCAAGAAGGTGCCGGCCCTGCGCGGCCGCACCGTGGTCAACCTCTTCTACGAGCCGTCCACGCGGACGCGGACGTCGTTCGAGATCGCCGGCAAGTGGCTGTCGGCCGACGTCGTGAACTTCTCGGCCTCCGGCTCGAGCGTCAGCAAGGGCGAGTCGATGCTCGACACCGCCAAGAACATCGCGGCCATGAGCCCGGACGTCGTGGTGGTGCGCCACTCCTCCGCGGGCGCCGCCGCGCTGCTGGCCCGCGAGCTGCCGTGCTCCATCGTCAACGCCGGCGACGGCGCCCACGAGCACCCCACCCAGGCGCTCCTCGACCTGCTGACGATCCGCGAGAAGAAGGGCCACCTGGACGGCCTGCACGTGGCCATCGTCGGCGACATCGCCCACAGCCGCGTGGCCCGCTCGAACATCCACGGCATGCGCAAGCTCGGCATGACCGTGACCGTCGCCGGGCCCCCCACGCTCATCCCGCCCGCGGTGCAGGAGCTGGGCGTGAAGGTCGCCTACCGCCTGGAGGACGCCATCCGCGACGTGGACGTCGTCATGATGCTGCGCCTGCAGCACGAGCGGATGGCCGCCGGCCTCATCCCCTCGCTGCGGGAGTACTCGCGCTACTGGGGCCTGACCCTCGACCGGCTGCGGGCCCACGCCCGGCCGGACGTCCTCATCATGCATCCCGGGCCGGTGAACCGTGGCATCGAGCTGTCGCCGGAGGTCGCCGATGGCCCCTATTCGGTCATCCTCGACCAGGTGGCCAAGGGCGTCGCCGTGAGGATGGGCGTGCTCTACCTGCTCGCCGGCGCGCGCGGAGAGGCGGCGTGAGCCCGGCCAGCCTCCTGATCCGCAACGGCCGGGTTCTCGATCCGGCGAACGGCCTGGACACCGTCGCCGACGTGCTGGTCACCGACGGCGCCATCGTCCGGGTGGGCCCGCGCCTGGCCGCGCCCGCCAGCGCCGAGGTCATCGAGGCCGCCGGCAAGGTCGTCTGCCCGGGGCTCATCGACCTGCACGTCCACCTGCGCGAGCCCGGGTTCGAGTACAAGGAGACGGTCGCCACCGGCACGCGCGCCGCCGCCGCCGGCGGCTTCACGGCGGTGTGCTGCATGGCCAACACGAACCCGGTGAACGACAACGGCTCGATCACCGAGTACATCCTCGACCGCGCGCGCACCGAAGGCAGCGGCGTGCGCGTCCATCCGATCGGGGCGGTCACGCGCGGCCTCGCGGGCAAGGAGCTGGCCGAGCTGGCCGAGCTCGCGGAGACCGGCTGCGTGGCCTTCTCCGACGACGGCAGGTGCGTGACGAACGCCGCGCTCTACCGCCGGGCCATGGAGTACACGCTGCCCTTCGGGACGCCGGTGATCAGCCACGCCGAGGACCCCGATCTGGCCCGGGGCGCGGCCATGAACGAGGGCGTCGTGTCCACCGAGCTGGGGCTGCCCGGGGCGCCCGCCGCGGCCGAGGACGTCATGGTGGCCCGCGACGTCATCCTCGCCGAGCTGACGGGCGCCCACGTGCACATCGCCCACCTCTCCACCGCGGGCGCCGTGCGCCTGGTCCGCGACGCCAAGGCCCGCGGCGTGCGGGTGACGGCGGAGGTCACGCCCCATCACCTGGTCCTGACCGACGAGGCCGTGCGCAGCTTCGACCCCAACACCAAGATGAACCCGCCGCTGCGCGGCAAGCGCGACGTCGAGGCGCTGGTCGAGGCCCTGGCCGACGGCACCATCGACTGCATCGCCACCGACCACGCCCCGCACGCGGCGAGCGAGAAGGAGGGCGAGTTCGACCACGCGGCGCCGGGCATCGTGGGCCTGGAGACCGCGGTGGCCGTGCTGCTCGACCGGCTGGTCCGTCCGGGGCTCCTGCCGCTCGACACCCTGATCAGCCGGCTCAGCCGCGATCCCGCGCGGGTCCTGAACCTGGCCGGCGGCAGCCTCGCACCCGGGGCGCCGGCGGACATCACCATCCTGGACGTCGACCGGGAACTCGCGGTGGATCCCGCGAGGTTTCACTCACGCAGCCGGAACACGCCGTTCGCCGGCTGGACGCTCCGCGGCGGCCCCTGGATGACGATCGTGAGCGGCAGGAAGGTGTTCGCGGCGTGACCCCGGCCCTGCTCGTGCTGCGCGACGGTCGCGTGTTCCGCGGCGAGGCCCTGGGCGCCGCCGGCGAGGCCGGCGGCGAGGTGATCTTCAACACCGCCATGTCCGGCTACCAGGAGATCCTCACCGACCCGTCCTACCGCGGCCAGATCGTGGCGATGACCTATCCGCTCATCGGCAACTACGGCATCAACGCCGAGGACGTGGAGTCGCGCCGGCCGTGGGTCAACGGCTTCGTCGTGCGCGAGGCGGCGTCGCGGCCGTCGTCGTGGCGCGCCCAGGCCTCGCTCGACGAATATCTGAAGTCCCACGGCATCGTGGGTATCCAGGGCATCGACACCCGCGCGCTCACCCGGCACCTCCGCGACCACGGCGCCCAGGACGGCCTCGTGTCCTCGGCCGATCAGGACGTCGAGCGCCTGCGCGAGCGCGCCCGCGCGCTGCCGGGCCTGGTGGGGCGCGATCTCGTGCGCGAGGTGACGTGCGCCGAGCCCTACGAGTGGCGGCAGGGCGACTGGCGCCTGGGCCAGGGCTACCGGGCGCCGGCGCCGCCGCGCTTCCGGGTCGTCGCCTACGACGCCGGCATCAAGCTGAACATCCTCCGCCAGCTCGCCGCGGTCGGATGCGCGGTCACCGTGGTGCCGGCCACCGAGCCCGCCGCCGCCGTGCTCGAGCGCAAGCCCGACGGCGTCTTCCTGTCCAACGGCCCGGGCGATCCCGAGGGCGTCCCCTACCTCATCGACTCCGTCCGGGGGCTGCTGGGCCGCGTGCCGGTGTTCGGCATCTGCCTCGGTCACCAGATCATGGGCCTGGCCGCCGGCGGCCGGACCTACAAGCTGCCCTTCGGGCATCACGGCGCCAACCACCCCGTCAAGGACCTGCCGACGGGGCGCGTGGAGATCACCTCGCAGAACCACGGCTTCGCCGTCGATCCCGCCTCCGTCGAGGCCGCCGGCTGGGAGCCCACGCACGTCAACCTCAACGACGGCACCTGCGAGGGGTTGCGTCACCGCGAGTGGCCGGCCTTCTCGGTGCAGTACCACCCGGAGGCGTCGCCGGGTCCGCACGACGCGAGCTATCTGTTCCACCGCTTTGTGGAGTCCATGGCCTCACGGGCCTGACGGTCCGGGAAGGAGGGGGAGCCGCCCCATGCCGCTGTACCTGATCTCCTACCGCAAGACGGAGGGCCCGGGTCACAAGCCCGAGTGGGCGTCCTTCACCACGCAGAGCGACGCCTCGCTCGAGGCCCACGCCGTGCGCGATCGCGTCGCCAAGCGCATGAGCGTGCTCGGCGAGCAGCTGTGGGGCAACGGCGAGGCCGTGTGGATCGGCAGCGGCCGCCTCGACGACGTGCTGTATCGCCGCGAGGAGGCCAAGCCCGAGACCTCGATCGTCTACGGCACGGTGGAAGAGTAGCGGACGGTGCCGAAGCGGCGCGACCTCGGGAAGATCCTGATCATCGGCTCCGGGCCGATCGTCATCGGCCAGGCCTGCGAGTTCGACTACTCGGGCACGCAGGGGTGCCGGGCCCTCCGCCAGGAGGGCTTCGAGGTGGTCCTCGTCAACTCCAATCCCGCCACGATCATGACCGACCCCGAGCTCGCCGCCCGCACCTACGTCGAGCCCCTCACCCCGGAGTTCGTGGCCCGCGTCGTGGCCCGCGAGCGGCCCGACGCCATCCTGCCCACGCTGGGCGGCCAGACGGGTCTCAACCTCGCCGTGGCGCTGGCCGAGGACGGCACCCTGGACCGCTTCGGCGTCGAGCTGATCGGCGCCAAGCTGCCGGCCATCCGGAAGGCCGAGGATCGCGCCCTCTTCAAGGAGACGATCGAGGGACTCGGGCTGGCGCTGCCGCGCTCGCGGCAGGTGCGCTCGCTCGAGGAGGCGCGCGAGGTCGCCCGGGAGCTGGGCTTCCCGCTCGTCCTGCGCCCGTCGTTCACGCTGGGCGGCTCGGGCGGCGCCATCGCCCACCGGCCCGAGGACCTCGACGCCGCGGTGCGCTGGGGGCTGGCGCAGTCCCCGGTGGGCCAGCTCCTCGTCGAGGAGTCCGTGCTCGGCTGGAAGGAGTTCGAGCTCGAGGTCATGCGCGACCTCGCCGACAACGTGGTCGTCATCTGCTCCATCGAGAACGTCGATCCCATGGGCGTGCACACCGGCGACTCCATCACCGTCGCGCCCGCGCAGACGCTGACCGACAAGGAGTACCAGATCATGCGCGATGCCGCCGCGGCGATCATCCGCGCCATCGGCGTGGAGACCGGCGGCTCCAACATCCAGTTCGCCGTGAACCCCCGGGACGGCCGCCTGGTCGTCATCGAGATGAATCCGCGCGTGTCCCGGTCCTCCGCGCTGGCGTCCAAGGCGACGGGCTTCCCGATCGCCAAGATCGCCGCCAAGCTCGCCGTGGGCTACACGCTCGACGAGGTGCGCAACGACATCACCCGCGTGACGCCGGCCTCGTTCGAGCCCGTGCTCGACTATTGCGTGATCAAGATCCCGCGCTGGGCCTTCGAGAAGTTCCCGGAGGCGGATCCCACGCTCACCACCCAGATGAAGTCCGTGGGCGAGGTCATGGCCATCGGCCGGACGTTCAAGGAGGCCCTGCAGAAGGCCGTGCGCTCGCTGGAGCAGGACCGCTGGGGGCTCACGCTCGGCCGGCCCGCCGACGAGGCCGAGCTCGAGCGGCTGCTGCGAGTGCCCACGCCCGAGCGCCTGTTCGCGCTGGGCGAGGCCTTCCGCGCCGGCTGGTCGGTGGAGCGCGCCCACGCGCTCACGTCGATCGATCCCTGGTTCCTCGACCAGATCCGCCAGGTCGTCGACTTCGAGGGCGAGATTGCCCGGGCCGGCCTCGAGGAGACGGCCGTGCTCCGGCGGGCCAAGCAGTGGGGATTCGCGGACCGCCGCCTGGCCGAGCTCACCGGCACGACGGAGTCCGTCGTGCGCGCCGCCCGCCTGCGGCACGGGATCCGCGCCACGTTCAAGACCGTCGACACCTGCGCGGCGGAGTTCGTGGCCCACACGCCCTACCTGTACTCGACGTACGAGGAGGAGGACGAGGCGCCGCCGACGCCGCGCCGCAAGGTGGTCATCCTGGGCTCCGGACCCAACCGGATCGGGCAGGGCATCGAGTTCGACTACTGCTGCGTCCACGCCGTCCTCGCGCTCCGCGACGCCGGCGTGGAGGCCATCATGGTGAACTGCAACCCGGAGACGGTCTCCACGGACTACGACACGTCCGACCGCCTGTACTTCGAGCCGCTGACGCTCGAGGACGTCCTGAACATCGTCGAGAAGGAGCAGCCGCTGGGCGTCGTGGTGCAGTTCGGGGGCCAGACGCCGCTCAAGCTCGCGGTGCCGCTGCAGCGGGCCGGCGTGCCCATCCTGGGGACCTCGCCGGACGCCATCGACCGCGCCGAGGACCGCCAGCGCTTCAGCGCCCTGCTCGGCGACCTGGGGCTGCTCCAGGCGGCCGGGGCGACGGCGCGCTCGCTGGCCGAGGCGCAGGCGATCGCGCCCCGGCTCGGCTATCCCGTCCTCGTGCGGCCGTCCTACGTGCTCGGGGGCCGCGCCATGCAGATCGTCTACGACGACGAGGACCTCACGACCTACGTGGCGGAGGCCGTGCGCGTCAGCCCCGAGCATCCCGTCCTCATCGACAAGTTCCTCGAGGACGCCATCGAGATCGACGTCGACGCCGTCGCCGACGGGCGGGCGGTGCTGGTCGGCGGCGTCATGGAGCACATCGAGAAGGCGGGGATCCACTCCGGCGATGCGGCCTGCGCGCTGCCGCCCTACTCGCTGGGTGACGACCAGATCACGATCCTCCGTGACCAGACGCGCGCGCTGGCGCGGGCCCTCGGCGTGGTCGGGCTCATCAACATCCAGTTCGCCGTCAAGAACGACGCGGTCTACGTCCTCGAGGTCAACCCCCGCGCCTCCCGCACCGTGCCCTTCGTCTCCAAGGCCATCGGCCTGCCGCTGGCCAAGCTGGCCACCCGGGCCCTGCTGGGCGAGCCCCTGGCCGACCTGGCGGCCCGCGACATCGAGCCGCCGCACATCGCGGTCAAGGAAGCCGTCTTCCCCTTCGTGAAGTTCCCCGGCGTCGACGCGGTCCTCGGCCCCGAGATGAAGTCGACCGGCGAGGTGATGGGCATCGACCGCGACTTCCGCAAGGCCTATCTGAAAGCCCAGCTGGCCGCGGGCTCCACCTTGCCCGCCTCGGGCAAGGTCTTCGTGTCCGTGAAGAACGCCGACAAGCGCGGCGTCGTCACGCTGGCCAAGCGCCTGCACGAGATGGGCTTCGGGCTGGTCGCCACCGGCGGCACCGCGCGCGTGCTGGAGCGGCACGGGATGACGGTGGAGGTGATCAACAAGGTCGGCGACCGCTGGCGGCCGAACGTCCTCGACCTGATGGAGCGCGGCGAGATCGCGCTGGTGTTCAACACGCCCGAGGACGGCCGGGCCCGCAAGGACTCCGCGGCGATCCGCCGCACCGCCGTCGCCCAGCAGATCCCCTACTACCTCACCGTCGACGGCATCCAGGCGGCGATCGCGGCCATCGAGGCCCTGCTCAAGCAGGAGCCGACCGTCATGAGCCTGCAGGAGTACCATGCCGCGCTCCGCTGACCGGGTCATCGTCGCCGTCGACGTCGAGGGTCTGGCCGAGGCGACGGCCCTGCTCGATCGGCTGGCCGGCGTGGTCAGCGCCTGCAAGATCGGCAACCAGCTCTTCACCGCCGCCGGCCCCTCGGCGGTGGAGGCCGCGCGCAAGCGCGGCTTCCGCGTGTTCCTCGATCTCAAGTTCCACGACATCCCGAACACGGTCGCCGGCGCCGTGCGCGAGGCCACGCGGCTCGGGGTCTTCATGCTCAACGTCCACGCCTCGGGCGGGCTGGCCATGATGCGGGCCGGCGCCGAGGCCGCGGCGAAGGCCGCCGCCGACTTCGGGCTGCCTCGGCCGCTCTGTCTGGGCGTCACCGTGCTCACGAGCCTCGAGCGCCGCGCGCTCTCCGCCGAGCTCGGCGTGCCGGGCACGGTGGAGGCCCACGTGCTGCACCTGGCCCGGCTGGCCCAGGAGGCCGGCCTCGACGGCTGCGTGGCCTCCGCCCGCGAGATCGGTCCGCTGCGCGTGGGCCTGGGCCGGGCGTGGGTCATCGTCACGCCGGGCATCCGGCCGGCCGTGAGCGGGCGGCCCGGCGGCGAGACGTCCGGTGGCGGCGTGCCGCGCACCGGGGCCGCGGCATCCCGCGGCCCCGACGACCAGGCGCGGATCGCGACGCCGCGCGCGGCGCTGGCGGCCGGCGCCGACTACCTCGTGATCGGGCGTCCCATCACCGGCGCCTCCGATCCGGCCGCCGCGGCGCGGACGATCCTGGACGAGCTCGCATGACGCGACGCCCGACGCTGGCCGCGGCATGGACGGCGGCGCGCACGACCGGACACGCGGCGCCGGCGCTCGACGAAGGGGAGATCGAATGACCGAACGCGAGACGCTGGCGCTCTACGAGAAGACCGGCGCGCTTATGCGGGGCCACTTCCGGCTCACGTCGGGGCTGCACTCCGACGTCTATCTGCAGTCGGCCCTCGTGCTCCAGTACCCGGAGTCCGCGGCGTCCCTGGGCCAGGCGCTGGCCGAGGCGTTCCGCGACGTGGCGGTGACCACGGTGCTCGCGCCCGCCATCGGCGGCATCCTGGTCGCCCACGAGGTGGCGCGCGCGCTCGGCGTGCGCGCGCTCTTCACCGAGCGGGAGGGCGGCGTGATGACGCTGCGCCGCGGTTTCGCGCTGGCTCCCGGGGAGCGCTGCCTCGTCGTCGAGGACGTCATCACCACCGGCGGATCGACGCGCGAGGTCATCGAGTGCGTGGAGCGCCACGGCGCCGTCGTGATGGGCGTGGGCTCGCTCATCGATCGCAGCGGCGGCGGCGCGACGTTCCCGGTCCGCCGGGCGGCGCTGGCCACCGTGTCAGCGACCACCTGGCCTCCCGACGCCTGTCCGCTGTGCCGCGCCGGCGGCCAGGCCATCAAGCCGGGCAGCCGCACCTGAGGTAGCCGGGCGGCGAATCAGCCCCGCCGCAGCGCCGCCCGCAACGCTCTCACCGCCTCCATCGCCCGCGCGTCGGGCGTCTGGCCGCCGAAGCGAACGGCCTCGTAGGACGCCGTCAATCCCCGCATGGCCTCGGTCGCCGCCGGCGCCGAGTCCGCGACGCGCGCGGCGAACTCGCGGGCGGTCTCCGACGGCGCCGGGCGCAGGCCGGCGCGCGCGAGCACCCGCAGGGCGCGGCGGTAGAAGTCGGGCGGGCGCGAGACCGCCGCGCGCGCGGGCCCCCAGGCGGCCAGCCGGCGCCACGCGACCCAGGCCACCACCGCGGCGGCGACCAGCCCGGCGGCCGCCGCCCCCGCCGGGACGGCGAGGTCGCGCCACGGCAGGCGCCAGGGCCGCGTCGCCACGCGCTGCAGGGCCACCGCGGCCTGCACCTGGTCCTGGCGGCTCCAGCCGACGATGTAGCGGTACCAGCGCACGCGCACGGCGTCGAGCCACAGCGAGACGGACGCCGTGGCCGGCTCCAGGCCCCCCTCGCCGCGCGGCGAGGGGTCGAGCGTGATCCAGCCGGCGCCGTCCACGTGCGCCTCGACCCACGAGTGCGCATCGCCCATCCGGACGAGGAAGTACTCGCCGTACGGGTTCCATTCGCCCCGCTGGAAGCCGTTGACGACCCGCGCCGGCACCCCCAGCGTGCGCAGCATGACGGCGAGCGCCGCCGAGAAGTACTCGCAGTTGCCGCTGCGCCGCACGAAGAGGAACTCCTCGAGAGGGTCGAGGTCGGTCCTGCGCTCCAGCGTCAGCGTGTAGCGGAAGTCGCGCGAGAGGAAGACCGTGAGGGCCTGCGCCGCCTGCGCCTGGGTCCGGGTCCCCGCCGTCACCTCGCGGGCCAGGGCGGCGATGCGTGGCGGCAGCGGGGGCAGCTGCAGGTGGCGGGCCCTGGCGTCGGCGTCGAGGCGGCCGCCCCAGGGCCCGGGCCCGACCAGGGAGTCCACGCCGTACTGCAGCCGCGCCGACGGCGTCGGCACCGAGATCGCGCCGGCCTCGTCGACCACGGCCACGCCGTTGCGCGCCCAGAGCCGCACCGCGTGGGGCGCCGCGAAGATGGCCTCGGCGCCGATGGGCTCCAGGAAGATCGCCTGCTGCAGGTAGGTGCCGGGGCCGCGCACGGGCTGGACCTCGAGCGACCCGCCGCCGAAGCTCCGCACGGCGCGCCCGCGCGGCCGGTCGGTGCTCCACGCGGTCCCGTCGTAGCGCTCGAGCGCGACGCCGCGCCACCGGATGTGCGGCAGCAGCGTCGGCGGGGGCGGCCCGGCGGGCAGGTGCACGCGCATGGCGACGGTGGCGTCGGTCTCCAGCTGGCCGATGGTGCCCAGCTCGACACGGTCCGAGAACCCGATCAGCATGCGCTGGCTCGGGTTGCGGAACGCCAGCGTCGCCTCGCCCACCCGGGGGATCACGAAGAAGAGCGCGAGCGTCACCCCGGCCGCGACGACGGACCCGGCCACGCCGATCAGGACCACGCCGGGGCCCGTGCGCAGCTCGGCGAGCGCCGCCGCATCGGCGCCGGCGCGCTCGGCCTCGCCCAGGTCGTGGGCGAGGACCAGCATGGTCATGGAGGCCAGGACGTAGGCCACGAGGACGAACACGAAGTCGACGGACACCGTCACCGCGCTCGAGGCCACCGGCATGAAGAAGGCCAGCATGCCCGCATCGCGGAGGTCGCGCGGGCGGCGGGCGGTGACCAGCCGGAGCAGGACCAGCAGCACCAGCAGCCGGACGAAGGCGTCGAAGACGACGGTGGAGAGGTAGAGGAGGTCGAGGGCCGCGGCCAGGGCGATGACCGCGGTGATGAGGGCCGCCACCCGCCGGGAGGGCGTGATGCGCTCCTGCAGCCACCAGCCGGCGACGAGCGCCAGGCCGGCGAAGCCGAGGCCGACGGCGCCCAGCAGCCCGGCCAGGTACAGGCCGAGCACGCCGGCGCCGACGGCCAGCGTGGTGGTGAGACGGAGCGCCGAGAGTGTGCGCACGTCAGTCGAGGTCCACGACGATCTCGCGACCCGCCGAGGCGGCCGGCGCGTCGGCTCGAACCGCCTCGGCGGGCGCGTAGAGCGCCAGCGCGGTCAGGATCCGGTGCGCGTGCTCGCGACCACGGCCCGCCGGCACCGACACGCCGGCGCCGGCCAGCGAGACGGCGGCGCCGCCCGCCGCGGCGCGGAGCGCGAGGCCGGCCGCCACCGACAGGCCACGCTCGAGCCGGCGAGGATCGCGCGCGCCCGTGCCGCGCAGGACGATGCGCACGTCGGCGGTGGCCTCGGCCTCGAGCTCGCGGACCACGGTGGTGCCGGTGCGGGCGCTGACTCGCCAGTGGATCAGGCGCGGATCGTCTCCAGGCCGGTACTCGCGGAGCTCGCGCAGCGTGTGGCCCCGCCCCCGGCGGCGCGCGGCGATCCCGTCCCCGCCCTGGGTGTCGTGCAGGCGGCCGTCCGAGACCACCGCGGGAGACGGGAACACGATCACCTCCTGCTCGAACCGCACCCGTCCGCGCTTGGCGAAGAGCCCGAAGGGGAAGCGCGTGGTGAGCCGCAGCCCCGGCAACCGCTGCCGCCCGCGTCGCATGAAGGTGTGCGGCCAGGCGGCCACCTGTTCCACGCCGGGACCCAGCCACGGGAAGGCGATGACGCGCGCGCCGTCGGCCGTCTCGAGCGCGATCGAGCGGGCCGGCAGCCGCCGCTTGGCGTTCCGCACCACGGCGCCCAGCATGACCGACTGGCCGGCGAAGACCGCGTCCGGCAGGAGCGGCCGCAGGCGGACGCCACGCAGCGACTGCTCGGACATCACGCCGGAGACGATGATGAGGGCCAGCAGCAGCGACTCGAGCAGATAGAGCAGGTTGTTGCCGCTGTTGACGGAGGTCAGCCCGAGCAGGATCGCGATGGCCAGGCACCACCAGCCCTCGCGGGTCGGCCGGATCGTGCGGCGAGGCCGGAAGACGGCGGGCGGCCACTCCGGCGCCATCAGCGCGGGACCGGGATCTCCCCCAGGATGGCGCGCACCGCGCCCTCGCCGTCCAGGCCGCCGGTGCGCGGGATCACGCGATGGGCGAGCGCCGGCAGGGCGAGCCGCTTGACGTCGTCGGGCACCACCCAGTCACGCCCGTCTGCCAGCGCGGCGGCCCGCGCCGCCCGGAGCAGCGCCATCGATCCCCGCGGGCTCACTCCGAGCGCCAGCAGCGGCGACCGGCGGGTCGCGCTCACCAGTGCCATGAGGTAGTCGAGCACCGCGTCGCCGGCGCGCACCTGCTCGGCGTCGGCCTGCAGGGCGAGCACGGCCCCCTCGTCGAGGACGGGCTCGAGCGTGTCGGGCGGCGTCGAGCCTCCGCGCAGGATCGTCTTCTCGTCGTCGAGCAGTGGGTACCCCATCCGGATCCGCAGCAGGAAGCGGTCGAGCTGGGACTCCGGCAGCGGGTACGTGCCCTCGTACTCGCGCGGGTTCTGCGTGGCCAGCACCATGAACGGGCGAGGCAGCGGGTGCGTGGAGTGGTCGATGGACACCTGCGCCTCGTTCATGGCCTCGAGCAGGCTCGACTGCGTCTTCGGGGTCGTCCGGTTGATCTCGTCGGCGAGGACGACGTTGGCGAACAGCGGGCCGGGTTTGAAGACGAACTCGCCCCGGTCCGGCTGCCACACGGTCACGCCCAGGACGTCGGCCGGCAGCATGTCGGAGGTGAACTGGATGCGCTGGAAGCGTCCTCCGATGGCCCGCGCGAGCGCGGCGGCGAGGGTGGTCTTGCCGACCCCCGGGGTGTCCTCGATCAGGAGATGGCCGCGGGCCAGGAGCCCGACCACGGCGAGCCTGACGACCTCCGGCTTGCCGACCACCGAGCGCGCGATGGCGGCCTCGAGCCGGCCGATCTGGTCACGTGCGTCGCTCACCAATCCATCTAATAGTGCCCGCAACGGTTTGACAAGGTTGGCGGTCGACCACGGAAATCGACCACGATTCCGGCCACTTGTAGGGCGAGAAATAGAGGCGCCTTCCCCGGCGTCCAAAGGCCAGGAAGCACGACAACGACGCGTGAGGGGGTCGTGACATGAAGAAGGCGGTCGCGCTGCTGCTCCTGCTCGCGCCTCTGACGTTCGTCATGCCGTCGCCGGCCGCTGCCGGCGGCTCCGAGGACGCCGCGCTGGCCCTCGGGGCGTTCGCGGTCTTCAACCAGCTCGTGCGCGGGGAGACGGTCCTTCACGACCTGTTCGGCGCCAGGCCGGTCGTCGCCCAGCCGGTGGTCGCGCCGCCCCCGGTCGTGTATGCGCCGCCCCCTGTCGTCTACGCGCCGCCGCCCCCGGTGGTGTACGCGCCGCCGCCGCCGCCCGTGGTGTATGCGCCGGCACCGGCGGTGGTGTACGCGCCGCGTCCCGTCGTGGTGCGGCCAGGCGGGTACTGGGTGTACAGGGGCGGCCATCGCGTGTGGGTCGCCCATCCGGTGAGGCACCACCACCGCCACTGATCGCCGTCGCCGCAGTCAGCAGTCCCCTGGGGCCCCTCGCGGGGCCCCAGCGCTCTCGACCGGGTCCATGGCAGCCTCCCCGCGGCGCCGCCCGAGGGCGGGGCCGCGGCATCAGGCTACCGGCGGCGGGACCGTCGCGGGGGGTGTGGCCCGGTGGACTCTGAAGCAGGCGGGAGCGTCGAGAAGACACAGGGGCGCCCCGGCTCGTCGCCGGGGCGCTCGGAGCAGTCAGCCTCGTGTCCGCCGATCGGCTAGTCGGCGGCGGCCAGCATCAGGCGAACCGTGACGCGACGCTTCTTGTCGTTGGCGATGCCCTTCTCGGGCAGCACACCGAGCCCGACCGAATGGATCCGCGGCAGCTCGATGCCCTGCTGGACGAGGAAGCGCCTCACGGCCTCGACGCGTCGCTGGCTCAGCCGGATGTTGTACTCGGCGGGCCCGGTCGGATCGGTGAACCCGGCCAGGTCGACGCTCAGGTTCTGGTTGGCGCGCAGCTCCCGGACCACGTTGAGGAGCGCCGTCTGGGCACCGTCGTTCAGATCCCACTTGTCGAAGCCGAACAGGATGTCCACACTCTCGACCTGCTGGCGCTCGTGCCGCTTGGACCACAGGCGGCTGAGCCGCTGGTCGGCCTGCTCGGCGCGGCCGAAGGCGGAGTCCGCCCGCTCATGGGCCGCCTGCGCGGCCCGGCTGGCGCCCTCGACGGAGCGCTCGACTTCGCTCACCCGGGCTCCAGTCGCCTTGGTCTGCTCCCCGACGTCTGCAATCTGTCTCTCAGTTTGGGTCCGTTCCTTGCCCATCATGTCCCGGACCCAGCCCTTCGTAGCGCATCCAGCGCCCATCGCGGACACGGCGACGAGCATGGTGAAGACCGCAAATCGGCTTCGCATGAAGATCCTCCTGCCGGCGTTTGCCGCCGCGCACGATGCAACTGCACCGCCAGATGCCGAACCCCCGCGACCGGCGGGGTAACCGCGCGCCAGATCAGGGCCGCAACGCCATGACGCGGTCCTGGCCGTGGAGGCCGGCCGCACGCCGAGTCCGTGGCGTGACGGTTCCGACGGAAGCGTCCGTCAGGGGGCGAACAGCCCATTCCGCGCCGCGACCACCACGAGCCAGGCGAGCTGGCCGCCGACGAACACGGCCAGCGCCCGCTCGGGCCCGGCGGCCAGGCGCACGCGATACTGCCAGACCCCCAGCACGACGGCCATCACCGCGAACAGCGTTCCGTCGTACGCCGTGAGCGCTCCGTAGCGAAGGGCGAGACCGCCGGCGAAGGTCCACACGGCGTACGCCCCGAGCCACTGGGCCAGGACGGAGACCAGGGTCGAGGCGCGGGAGCCGGACCGCCCCAGCAACCGGGCGAGGACGACGGCGAGCCCGCCCGCCAGCAGCAGGGCCGCCAGCGCGGCGACGGCGGCGCGCGTCACCGCCGGGTCCGGTGCTCGGGCCGCCAGCGCAGCAGGCGCGCCTCGAGCTGCCGGATGCCGAGGGCCATGACGATGCCGATGAGGCCCAGGCTGATCATGGCGACCATCATGTCGGCGGCATTCAGCGTCCCGAGCGACTGGATGATCAGGTAGCCGAGGCCGCCCCCCGATTCGCCGCCGAGGAACTCGCCGACCACGACCCCGATGAGCGCGAAGGAGATCGAGGGCGTGAGCGAGGCGAAGGTCCACGCCAGCGCCGACGGCACGATCACCGTGGTCATCACCTGCCGCTCGCCGGCGCCGAGGAAGCGGGCCGAGTGGATCAGGTCGGCGTCGACGCTGCGCGCGCCCTGGAACGTGTTGAAGAACACGATGAAGAAGACGATCGTCCAGGCCAGCACGATCTTGGCCACGAGCCCGAAGCCGAAGATCATCGTGATCAGCGGCACCAGCGCGATGCGGGGCAGCGAGTTGAAGGCCACGATGAACGGCTCGAAGACCCGCGCGAGCCGCTCGTTGCGCCCCAGCACGAGGCCGGCCACGAAGCCCGTGGAGACCCCGACCACGAAGCCCCACAGCGTCGACTGCACGGTGGACAGCGCCATCTCCCACAGCGTGAGCCGCACCTGGTCGGAGTTCAGGTACACGAACCGCTCCAGGATGGCCGACGGCCGGCTGATGAAGAACGGATCCAGCCAGTACAACCCCGGCGTCCGAGAGACCGCCTTCACGCGCGTCAGTCCCTCCCACGCCCCCAGCAGCACGATGAGGATCACCACGCGCCACGCAACGACGCTCACGGCTCGATGCTCCGCGTCCGAGCGCCGGCTCCGCCGGCGCCTCCGGAGGGGGAGGTCCCGGAGGGGGCCGCCGAGGCCCCCTCCGGACCGAATTCCTGCCCCAGCACGTGCCAGACCTCCGAATACTGGCGGGCGTACTCGGCCGTCTCGCGCAGCGCGATGACGTCCCGCGGCCGCGGCAGCTGCACGTCGTAGACGAGCTTGATGCGGCCCGGCCGGCGGCTCATCACCACGATCCGGTCGGCCAGGGTGATCGCCTCGCTGAGATCGTGCGTCACGAAGACCACGGTCTGGTGGCGCGCCTCCCAGAGCGCCAGCAGCTCGGCGTGCAGGTTGAGCTTCGTGTGCGTGTCCAGCGCGCCGAACGGCTCGTCCATGAGGAGGATCTCGGGCTCGACCACCAGCGTGCGCATGAGCGCCACGCGCTGGCGCATGCCGCCGGACAGCGTCGCCGGGAAGGCGTCCTCGAAGCCGTCCAGGCCGGCCAGGCGGATGGCCTCCTGCACGCGCCGGCGCTGCGCCTCGCCGCGCACGCCGCGGTACTCGAGCCCCAGCGCGATGTTGCGCGCCACCGTCCGCCAGGGGAAGACCGTGTCCTTCTGGAAGACGTAGCCGACGCCCGGCGGCACGCCGGCCACGGCGCGGCCGTCGACCTCCACGACGCCGCTGGACGGCGTGGCCAGGCCGCCGATCATGTTCAGGATCGTGGACTTGCCGCAGCCGGAGGGCCCGACCACGGCGACGAACTCCTGGTCGACGATCTCGAAGGAGACGTCCCGGACGGCGACGACCTCACGGCCGCCGTCGCGGAACGTCTTCGACAGGTGGCGGACGGCGATCCGGGGTCGCCGGCTCACCCCTCAGGACTTGTACTTGGCCTGGGCCTTGCGGACGAACGACATCTCGACCGCCCGGGCATACGGGATCGGCCTGTCGAGCGCCGTCGGCACCCACACCTTCATGCCGTTCTCGTAGTCCTTCTCCTCGATGACGAAGTCCCAGTCGAAGATGGTCCTGTAGTAGCGGATCGACTGCAGCACGTCCGCGCGCTTGAACGTGTCCATGTAGGGCTTGTGCAGCAGGGCCAGGATCTCCTCGTCCTTCGCCGTGCGGATCCACTGCTGCGCCCGGTAGGCGGCGTTGACGTAGGCCTGGACGAGGTCGGGCGACTTCTCGATGGTCTCGCGCAGCACGTAGCCCACCGTCACCGGGATCGGCCCCCCGAACACGCGGCTCCACGTCTTCTCGTCGAGCACGTCGTAGATGGGCTTGCCGAAGCCCTCGCCCTCCGCCGCCCACTGCCACTCGGGGACGGCCATGATGGCGTCGAACTTGCCGGCCTTGAGCCCGCCCAGCATCGTCGTGGACGCGCCGCCGCCCACCCACTCCACGTGGTCGTTCACCGGGCGGCCGTCGGCGGCCTTCGTGTGCTTCAGCACGTAGACGCCGTACACGTACGTGCCGGAGCCGATCGCCGTCGCCGCCACCACGGCCTTGCGCCCCACCAGCGCCGCGTCGGCCAGCGCCTCGACGGACCGGACGCCGCGGTCGAACAGCTCCTTGCGCACGACGATGTTGGCGTAGCTGCAGCGCGTGTCGGTGGCGAAGATCATCAGGGCGTCCTTGCCCTTCTCGGTGATCTTCAGGGGGTGGTTGGAGTCGCCGAGCGCGAACATCGCCTGCCCCGCGGCCAGCGCCTGGACGACCTTGGCCCCGCCGCCCGGCACGATGAAGGACGGCACGCTGACCCCCTCGTCCTCGAAGAACTTCTTCTCCTTCGCCACCAGGTGCTGGGCGTACACGAAGGTGGAGACGCTGTGCGAGGCCGTGATGGGCTTCGGCGCAGCGGCCGCCCGCGCCGGCAGCCCGGCGGCGACACCCGCGCCCGCGACGGTGGCGAGAAACTCCCGGCGTGTGCAGGACATCGAGACCCTCCTTGGCAAGTTGGACCCGCCGGAGTGTACGCGGGGCCCGCCGGGGTGTCAAAAGCGCCGGGCCGACGCAACACTTTGACCTTACAGGCATTTCCGCCTATCATCGGACGATGAGCCGTACTCCGGACGTCCCCGCCGTGGCGGCCCGATGATCCGCAGCATGACCGGGTTCGGCCGCGGCGAGGCGGCCGGCGACACCGCCACCGTCACCGTCGAGGTCCGCTCCGTCAATCACCGCCACCTGGACCTCGCCCTGCGCCTGCCCTCCGCGCTCGCCAGCCTCGAGCTCGACGCCCGCCGACTGATCCAGGGGCGCGTGGAGCGCGGACGCGTGGACGTCGGCGTGCAGGTCACGCCGGCCGCCGGCGAGCCGGCGGCCGACGTGCGCGTGCACGAGGCGCTGGCCGAGCGCTACGTGGAGCGGGCGCGCGCGCTGGGACGCGCGCTCGGCCTCGCCGGCGAGCCGACGCTCACGTGGGTGCTCGAGCAGCCCGGCGTGCTGGAGGTCGCCGACGCCGCGCCGCCCGCCCCCGCCGCCGTCTGGCCGCTGCTCGAGCGGGCGCTCACGGCGGCGCTGGACGCGCTGATCGCGCGGCGCACGGCCGAGGGGGCGGCGCTGGCCTCCGAGCTGCGCGGGCTCCTGGCCGAGCTCGGCGGCGAGGTGACGGCCATGGCCGCCCGGGCGCCGCTGGCGGCAGTGCGGCGCGGCGAGCGGCTGCGCGAGCGCCTGCACGCGCTGCTCGGCGAGGTCGCGCTGGACGAGGCCCGCATCGCCACCGAGGTGGCCGTCTGGGCCCAGAAGACCGACGTCACCGAGGAGCTCGTCCGGCTCCGCGCGCACCTGGACGAGTTCGGGCTCATGGTCGACAAGGGCGGCCCCGTCGGACGCCAGCTCGACTTCCTGATCCAGGAGCTGAACCGGGAAATCAACACCGTCGCCTCCAAGGCCGACGACCTCGAGCTGTCCCAGGCCGCGCTCGCCGCCAAGGGCGTGGTCGAGAAGCTGCGGGAACAGGTCCAGAACCTTGAATAGCCGCCCGGGCGCGCGGAGCGCCGCCGGGTGATCCGCCGGCGCGGCGCGCTCATCGTGGTCTCGGCGCCGTCCGGGGCCGGCAAGACGACGCTCTGCCGCGAGGCGCGGCTGCGGCTGCCCGACCTCGCCTACTCGGTGTCGTACACGACGCGGGCGCCGCGGCCCGGCGAGATCGAGGGCACCGATTTCTGCTTCGTGAGCGAGGCGCGCTTCCGCGAGCTGCGCGAGCGCGGCGAGTTCGCCGAGTGGGCGACCGTGCACGGCAACCTCTACGGCACCCACGCCGGCGTGCTGGAGGAGGCGCTCGGCGCCGGCCGCGACATCCTGCTCGACATCGACACGCAGGGCGCCGCCCAGCTGCGCCGGCGCTATCCCGAGGCGGTCCTGGTGTTCATCGTGGCGCCCTCGATGGCCGAGCTGGAGCAGCGCCTGCGCGAGCGGCGCTCGGACGCCGAGCGCGAGATCGCGCGGCGCCTGGCCCGCGCCCGCGAGGAGATCGCGCTGTGGCGCCAGTACGATTACCTCGTCGTGAACCGCGACCTCAAGGAGGCCGCCGACCAGCTCACGGCGATCATCGTGGCCGAGCGGGCGCGCACGCGGCGCCTGGCGCTCGGCCTGCCCGACCTGACGATCACCGACACGGAGGTCAGCCGCTGATGGCATTCCCGTCCCTGGAGAACGCGCTCAACAAGATCTCGAACCGCTACCTGCTCGTGGTCCTGTCGGCCAAGCGGGCGCGCCAGATCAACCGCGGCGCGCCGCCGCGCGTGGAGAGCCGGCACAAGAAGCCGACCAGCGTCGCGCTGGAGGAGATCTCTCACGCCAAGGTCGAGTACCGCGTGAAGGACGAGGGCGAGACGAAGGCCTGATGGGCCTGGACGGGCGCGAGCTCATCCTCGGCGTCGGCGGCTCGATCGCCGCCTACAAGGCGGTGTACCTGCTGCGCGAGCTCACCCGCCGCGGGGCGGGCGTGACGGTCTGCCTCACCCGGCACGCCGCCCACTTCGTGGGCCCGCTCACCTTCCGCACGCTGTCCGGCCGCCCGGTGCTCACCGACCTGTTCGACCCGCGCAGCGTCGACGCCGTGGAGCACGTGGCCCTGGCCGAGCGCGCCCACGCCGTCGTCGTCGCGCCGGCCACGGCCAACCTGCTCGCCAAGGCGGCGCACGGCCTCGCCGACGACTTCCTCACCACGCTGCTGCTGGCGGCGCGCTGCCCGGTGCTGGCGGCCCCGGCCATGGACGGCGGGATGTGGGATCACCCCGCCGTCGTCGAGAACGTCGGCGTCCTGCGCCGCCGCGGCGTGACCGTGCTCGAGCCCGAGGCGGGCGCGCTGGCCTCGGGACAGAGCGGCAAGGGCCGGCTGCCCGAGATCGAGGCCATCGTCGAGGCGCTCGAGGCGCTGCTGCATCCGGTGCGCGACCTGGCCGGCGAGCACGTGCTCGTCACCGCGGGGCCGACGCGCGAGCCCATCGACCCGGTGCGCTACATCTCGAACCGCTCGTCCGGCAAGATGGGCTACGGCGTCGCCGCCGCCGCCCTGCGCCGCGGCGCCCGCGTGACGCTGGTGTCGGGCCCGACCGCGCTGACGCCGCCGGCCGGCGCCCTCTTCGTGCCCGTGCAGACCGCGGAGGAGATGCGCGAGGCCGTGCTGCACCACCTGCCCGGCGCGACCATCGTCGTCAAGGCGGCGGCCGTCGGGGACTACCGGGTCCGTCAGGTGGCGGCCGAGAAGATCAAGGGCAAGCGGGACCTCACCCTCGACCTGGCGCCGAACCCCGACATCCTCGCCGAGGTGGGCGCCCGCCACACGGGCGCCTTCGTCGTCGGCTTCGCCGCCGAGACCCACGACGTCGTGGCCCACGCGCGCGAGAAGCTCGGGACGAAGAACGTCGACCTCCTCGTCGTGAACGACGTCAGCCGCCGGGACATCGGGTTCGAGGCCGACGACAACCAGGTGCTGCTGCTCGACCGCCGGGGCGGCGAGCGGCCCGTGCCGCGCATGGCCAAGGCCGAGGTCGCCGACGCCATCCTGAGCCACGTCCTCGCGCTGCGCGCCGCATGGGCCGAGCGCGACGACCGGGTGCGGCGCTGAGCGGCGGCCCGGCGGCCGCCGGCGGGCCCGCGGCGGCGGTCGCCGGCGACCCTCGCCGCGCCGTCGCCGACGCGCTGGCGGCGCTGGCCGACGTGCTGCGCCACCACCGCGATCTCGGGATGACCGACCTGCCGCTCTCCGACGAGTACCTGCTCGGACCGGCCCAGGCGCTGGAGCGGCAGGAGCGCGCGCTGCAGGGCTGCCGCCGCTGCAAGCTCTGCGAGGGCCGGACGCACATCGTGTTCGGCTCGGGCCACCCGCGCGCCGAGCTCGTGGTGATCGGCGAGGGCCCCGGCGCCGACGAGGACGTGCAGGGCAAGCCGTTCGTGGGGCGGGCCGGGCAGCTGCTGACGAAGATGCTCGAGTCGGTGCAGCTGTCGCGCGACGAGGTCTACATCACCAACACCGTGCTCTGCCGCCCGCCCGGCAACCGCAATCCCGAGCCCGACGAGCTGGCGGCGTGCGCCCCGTTCCTGGAGGCCAAGCTCGGCGTGCTGCGGCCGAAGGTCGTCCTGGCGCTCGGCAGCGTGGCCACGCAGGCCCTGCTCAGGACGCGGGAGCCCATCGGCAAGCTGCGCGGGCGCGTGCACCCCTTCGGGGGCGCGGTCCTGGTGCCGACCTTCCACCCGGCGTTCCTGCTCCGCAATCCCGGCCAGGAGTACAAGCGCATGGCCTGGGAAGACCTCAAGCTCGCCAAGCGGGAGTACGACGCCCGGCGCACGCGATGACGCCACGCCGCCCTCGCGCGCCGCGGCCCGCCGGCCGGCCGGTCGCGCGTCGGCGACGCCCGGCGCGTCGTGGCGGCGGGGCATGACGCCGCAGGAGACGCTCGCCTCTGGCGCGCCGGGCGGCCCGCGGCCGGGTGATCTCCGCCCGATGATCGCCGAGGTGGCGTTCGAGGGTCCGCTGCCACGCCCCTTCTCCTATCTCGTCCCGGCCGGCTGGACGGCGTGGCGCGGCCAGCGCGTCGCCGCGCCGCTGCGGGGCGCCGCGCGCGTCGGCGTGATCGTGGCGCTGCACGACGGCGACGCGGCAGCCCTGAAGCCGCTGCTCGCGCGCGTCGACGAGCGACGACTGCTCGGCGACGACGAGCTGGCGCTCGCCGACTGGATCAGCGCCGAGAGCCTCACGCCGATCGGCTCCACCTACCTCTCGCTGCTGCCGCCGCCGATCGCCCCGGCCTCGCGGCGCCGCGGGGCGCAGACCGCGCCACGGCGCGCCGCGCGCCGGGCGCCGGATGCGCCGAGCGATCATCCGGGGGCCGGCCCGCCACCGCCCCCCGGCGGCGCGCCGGGATCTCCTCTAGCAGCGGACGTGCACGAGGCGGTCGGCCGTGCCGCCGGCGGTCCGGCGACCGCGAGCGTCAGCAAGGCGGGCAGCGGCGTCCACGACGCGGCGGCGGCCGCCGGCGTCCACCGGGCCATGGGTGGCGAGGGCGCGGCGGCCGGCGATACCGGTCGCGCGGCGCCCTCCGCGCATCCCGAGCTGCTGGTCGGCGCCGGCCGCGAGGCACGGCTCCTGGACACCCTGGCGCGCGCGGCGGTGCCCGCGCTGGTGCTGACGGCCGACATCGAGGCCGCGGGGCGATGGGCGCAGCGCCTGGGCAGGCTCGGCCCGTGCGTCCGTCTCGATTCCGGCGTGACCGAGGCCGAGCGCGCCGCCGCCTGGACGGCCCTCGGGGCCGGAGAGGTTCGCTGGGCCGTGGGCACGCGCTCGGCGCTGCTGGTCCCGCTCCCGCCGCGCGCCGCAGTGGCCCTGGTGGACGAGCACGAGGCCGCTCACAAGCCGCCGGGACCGCCGCGCATCCATGCCCGCGAGGTCGTGCTCGAGCGGACAGCCCGGCACCGCTCGCCGGCGCTCTTGACGTCGGCCACGCCGAGCGTCGAGAGCTGGTGGCGCGCCTCCGTCGGCCGGATGGCGATGAGCGAGCCGGCGCCGGCCGCGTGGCCGGCCGTCACCCTGGCCGACACGCGCGGGATCGCCAGGCGGGAAGCCCTCACGCCGGCCCTGGCGCGCGCGATCCGCGAGACGCTCGCCGCCCGACGCCGCGTGCTCCTCGCGGTGAGCCGCCTGGCCTCCGCGCTCGGCTGCGACGAGTGCGGCGCCATCCTGAAATGCGAGCGGTGCGTGGTGGCGCTGGCGTACTCGCCGGCGGGCCGCTCGCTGGGCTGCCGCATCTGCGCCGCCGCCACGCCGCTGCCCGAGACGTGCCCCACGTGTCACGGACGGCGCCTGGCCCCGTTCGGATGGGGCGCCGAGCGCGTGGAGCACGCGGTGCGCCGGCGCTTCGCGCACGCCCGCATCGCGCGCTACGACCCGGAGGCGACGCGGGGCCGTCGCGCCGAGGCCCAGCGGGCCGCGGCCGCCGCGGCCGACGTCGTCATCGGCACCCGCGGCGCGCTCCGCCTGTTCGGGCCGGCCTCGCTCGGGCTGGCGGGGTTCGTGTCGCCCGACCAGCTGCTGGGACTGCCGGACTTCCGCGCCGCCGAGCGCGCGTTCGCCCTCGTCTGGGCGGCGGCCGAGCGTGTCCGCCCGGACGGGGCCGTGATCATCCAGACCCAGAACCCCGAGCACTACGCCTTCGCGGCGGTCGCCAAGCAGGAGCTCGCCTCGTTCTACGCTCCCGAGATGCGCTTCCGGGCCGAGCTGGGCTACCCGCCCTTCCGGCGTCTCGCCATCGTGACCACGGGCGGCCCGGACGGCGCGACGGCCCAGCGGCTGGCCGAGGAGGTCGTGGCGGCGCTGGCCGCCCGGGACCTCGTCGTGTACCCGCCGGCACCGGACCGGCGCAACCGCACGCGCCGGGTGGTCGTGAAGGGCGGACCCGACCTGGCGCGCGCGCTCGAGGACGGCCTGCGCGGCCTCGGTGGCCCGCGGGCCGCCGCGACTCGCGGTATCATCGAAGCGGAGGTGGATCCCGTCGAATGGCCGTCCTGAGAGTGCGCAAGTACGGCGACCCCGCGCTGCGGCGTCGCGCCGAGCCGGTCGCCGAGACCACGCCGGACATCCGGAAGATCGTCGACGACATGATCGAGACCATGTACGACGAGGTGGGGATCGGGCTGGCCGCGCCCCAGGTGGGCATCGGCCTGCGGCTGATCGTCGTGGCCGACGACGACACCCGCCGCGCCCGCGCTCTGGTGAACCCGGCCATCACCGAGTCGGGCGGCCAGGCGACCGCCGAGGAGGGCTGTCTCTCCATTCCCGGCGTCTTCGCGCCCGTCACGCGGGCAGCCTGGGTGAAGGTCGAGGCCCGCGACCTCGACGGCCGGCCCGTGACGATCGACGCCCGCGGCCTGCAGGCCCGCGTGCTCCAGCACGAGCTCGACCACCTGGACGGCGTGCTCTTCATCGACCACCTCGACCCGGTCACCCGCGACCGGCTCAAGCGGAAGATCAAGAAGGAAGGGCTCTCCGAGGACGCGCGGCACCACGCCTTCGCGCTCTAGCTCCGCGATCGTCGCCCGACCGTCGGGCCCCGGAGGCTCTGCGCAGGGGCCCCGAGCGCGCCACATGAACGACCGCTCCGCGATCGTCGCCCGACCGTCGGGCCCCGGAGGCCCTGCGCAGGGGCCCCGACGGCAAACATGAAAGTCCTCTTCTACGGCACCCCGGAGTTCGCGCTGCCCACCCTGGAGGCGCTCCTCGAGCGTCACGACGTCGTCGCCGTCGTCACCCAGCCGGACCGGCCCGCGCACCGCGGCCAGCGCCTCACGCCCTCTCCGGTGAAGGTCCGCGCGCTCGCCGCCGGCGTCCCGGTCCTGCAGCCGGCGCGGCTGCGCGATCCCGAGTGGCCCGGGCGCCTGCGCGCGCTCGGCGCCGAGGTGGCCGTGGTGGCCGCCTTCGGGCAGATCCTGCCGCGCGCCGTGCTCGACGCCGCCGCCCGCGGATCGATCAACGTCCACGCCTCGCTGCTGCCGCGCTACCGCGGCGCCGCGCCGATCGCCTGGGCGATCATGCGCGGCGAGACGGTGACCGGCGTGACCACGTTCCAGATGGACGAGGGCATGGACACGGGCCCGATGCTGCTGCGCGCGTCGACCACGATCGGCGCGGAGGAGACGGCCGGCGAGCTGACGGCCCGGCTGGCGCACCTGGGCGCCGACGTCCTCGTCGACACCCTGGCCCGGCTCGACGCGCTGACGCCCGAGCCGCAGCGCCACGAGCAGGCGACGCTGGCGCCGCGGCTGAAGAAGGGCGATGGGGCCCTCGACTGGACCCGGCCGGCGCCCGCCCTCGTGAACGTCGTACGCGGCTGCAACCCCTGGCCGGGCGCGACCACCGCGAGCGGAGCCGGCCGCCTCACGATCTGGCGCGCGCGAGCCGTCGGCTCCGGCCACCAGGCGCCGGGCACGCTGGTCGACCACGACGGCGGCCTCGTCATCGCGGCGGCCGAGGGCGCGGTGCTCCCGCTCGAGGTGCAGCCGGAGAACAGGCGGCGCATGGCGTGGCCGGAGTACCTGCGGGGGGCGCGGCTCGCCGCCGGCGCCCGGTTCGGCCGGCCCTCCGGCCCGGAGCCGTGAGCGCACCCTCCCCGGCGCGCGCCGTGGCCGCCCGCGTCCTGGAGCGCGTCGAGACGGAGTCGGCCTTCGCCGACCTCGCGCTCGACGCCGAGCTGTCGCGCCGGCGCCTCGACGCCCGCGACCGCGCCCTCGCCACCGAGCTCGTCTACGGGACGCTGCGCTGGCAGCGCTACCTCGACTGGATCCTGGCGCCGCACTCCCGCCGCCGCATCGACGCCCTCGACCCCCGCCCGCGGGGCCTCCTGCGGCTGACCGCGTACCAGATCGTCTTCCTCGAGCGCGTGCCGTCCTTCGCGGCCGTGAACGACGCGGTCACCCTCGCCCGCCGCGGGGCGCGCCCCGGGGTCGCGGAGTTCGTGAACGCGGTCCTGCGCTCCTTCGCCCGCCGTGGCGCCGCCGAGCGCGAGCCGCGGCCGCCGGCGGACCCCGTGGAGGCGCTGGCCCTGCGCTGCTCGTTCCCGAGCTGGCTGGCCGCGCGCTGGATCGCCCGCTGGGGCGCGGCCGAGGCCGAGCGCCTGATGCGCGCGATGAACGAGCGGCCGCCGCTCACCGTGCGCGTGAACACGCTGAAGACGAGCCGCGAGGCGCTCGTCGCGCGCCTCGCCGCCGAGGACGGCGTCGTCGCCCGGCCGACCGCGCACGCGCCCGAAGGCCTCGTGGTCGAGCCCGGCGGCCGCCCGGCGGAGTGGCGCGCCTTCGCCGACGGCGCCTTCGCCGTGCAGGACGAGGCCGCGATGCTGGTCGCGCGGCTCCTGGACCCGCGTCCCGGGGACACCGTGGCCGACGCCTGCGCGGCGCCGGGCACGAAGACGACCCACCTCGCCCAGCTCATGCAGGACACCGGACGCATCGTCGCCGTCGATCCCCAGCCCGCCCGCCTGGGCCTCGTCCGCGAGGCGGCGGCACGGCTCGGCGTGTCGATCGTGGACACGCTCGACGGCACGGCCGAGACGACGGCGGCGGCGCTGTCGGACACGTGCGACGCCGTCCTCGTCGACGCGCCGTGCACGAACCTGGGGGTGCTCCGGCGGAACCCCGAGATCAAGTGGCGGCGCCGCCCGGAGGACGTGGGCGCCGCGGCGGCGCGCCAGCGGAGCATCCTGGGCGCGGCGGCGGCGATGGTGAAGCCGGGCGGCCGGCTCGTGTACGCCACGTGCTCGCTCGAGCCCGAGGAGAACGACGACGTCACGCGCGCCTTCCTGGCCGCGCGGCCGGACTTCGCCCTCGACCCGCCCGTCGACTTTCCGGTGGCGCTCGAGGCCGGTGTGCTGACCACCCTGCCCCACCGGCACGGGACCGACGGCTTCTCGGCCGCGCGCTTCCGCCGCGCCGGGCGCTAGCCCTCGCGGGACGTCCCGCGGCCCGTCGCCTGGCAGCGACGCGTCCGCCGGCGCGCCAGGAGCGTTAGTATAGGAGCGATGAAGATCGCCCCCTCGATCCTCTCGGCCGACTTCGGCGCGCTCGCCGAGGACATCGCGCGCGTCGAGGCCGGCGGCGCCGATCAGCTGCACGTGGACGTGATGGACGGCCGGTTCGTGCCGAACCTCACCATCGGGCCGCTGGTGGTCGAGGCCATCCGCAAGCGCACCCGGCTGCCGCTCGACGTGCACCTCATGATCGTCGAGCCCGAGCGCTACGTGGCCGACTTCGCCTCCGCCGGCGCCGACATGATGACGGTGCATCCCGAGGCCAGCCCGCACCTGCAGCGGACCCTGGCCCAGATCCGCGAGCTGGGCGCGCGCGCCGGCGTGGCCCTCAACCCCGGCACCCACCCGCACGCCATCGAGTACGTGCTGGACGACCTCGACCTGGTGCTCGTCATGTCGGTGAACCCGGGCTTCGGCGGCCAGAAGTTCATCCCGGCCGCGTACCCCAAGGTCCGCCACGTGCGCACGCTGCTGGGCGCCCGCGCCGTCGACGTCTCGGTGGACGGCGGCGTGAAGGTCGACAACGCCCGGCCGCTCGCCGAGCACGGCGCCTCGGTGCTCGTGGCCGGCTCGGCCATCTTCGGCGCCCCCGACCCCGCCGGCGCCGTGCGTCGCATGCGCCAGGCCGCCGAGGGTGGTAAAGTCTAGATTTCCATGTTCGAGTCGCTGAGCACGAGGCTGCAATCCGTCTTCGACCGGCTGGGTGGACGCGGCCGGCTGACCGAGGACAACATCCAGGAGGCCCTCCGGGAGGTCCGGGTGGCGCTCCTGGAGGCCGACGTCAACTTCAAGGTCGTCCGGGCGTTCATCGAGAAGGTGAGGGCGCGCGCGGTCGGGCAGGACGTGCTCACCTCCCTCACGCCCGCCCAGCAGGTCGTCAAGGTCGTGCACGACGAGCTGGTGGAGCTGCTGGGCGGCAGCGGCCATCGCCTGGCGCCGGCGAGCCATCCGCCGACGATCGTCATGCTGGTCGGCCTGCAGGGCTCGGGCAAGACCACCACCGCCGCCAAGCTCGCGCGGCTCTACGCCAGGCAGGGCCAGCATCCGATGCTGGCCGCCGCGGACATCTACCGGCCGGCCGCGCAGGACCAGCTGCGCACGCTCGGCGAGCAGCTCGGCATTCCCGTGGTCGGGGGACAGGGGCAGCGCCCGGTCGACATCTGCCGCGCGGCGCGCGACGAGGCCGCCGCGCGCGGGCTCACGCCGCTGATCCTCGACACGGCGGGGCGGCTGCACATCGACGAGCCGATGCTGGACGAGCTGAGGGCCATCCGCGCCGACGTCAAGCCCCACCACGTGCTGCTCGTCGTGGACGCCATGACCGGGCAGGACGCCGTGACCGTGGCCGAGAAGTTCAACGCGGCGGTCGGCATCGACGCCGTCGTGCTCACCAAGATGGACGGCGACTCCCGGGGGGGCGCCGCGCTCAGCGTGCGCCAGGTGACCGGCCGCCCCATCGCCTTCGTGGGCGTGGGCGAGAAGACCGACGCGCTCGAGCCGTTCCACCCCGACCGGGTGGCCTCCCGCATCCTGGGCATGGGCGACGTGCTCTCGCTCGTCGAGAAGGCCCAGCAGGCCGTCGACCAGAAGACCGCCGAGGCCATGGTGCGCAAGCTGCGCACCGACAGCTTCACGCTCGACGACTTCCGGCAGCAGCTGGCGCAGCTGCGCTCGATGGGCCCGCTCGACCAGATCATGGGCATGCTGCCCTTCGGCAAGATGTTCAAGGGCGCGCCCAGGGAGCTGGATGCCGAGCAGTCCGACCTCGCGCGCTTCGACGCGATCATCCTGTCGATGACGCCGGACGAGCGGCGGCACCCCGAGCTCGTGAACGGCAGCCGGCGCCAGCGCATCGCCCGCGGCAGCGGGACCACGGTGCAGGACGTCAACCGGCTGCTCAAGCAGTACGCGCAGCTGCGCAGGATGATGAAGCAGCTCAAGGGCATGGAAGGCCGGCTACCCAGGATGAAGCTCCCCGGGCTCCCCGGGTGAGGAGGAGGTGAGGACGTGGCAGTCTCGATCCGACTGAGACGGATGGGAACCACCCGGCGGCCCGCGTACCGGGTGGTGGTGGCGGACTCGCGCGCGCCGCGCGACGGACGGTTCATCGAGATCATCGGGCATTACGACCCGCTCACGACGCCCCCGACCGTGAAGATCGACCGGGCGAAGGCCGACGCGTGGATCGCCAAAGGCGCCCAGCCCTCGAACACCGTCAAGAAGCTGATGGTGAACGCGCAGCCGTAGCCCGCGGGCGGCGGCACGACGATGCGATGGGATGCGAGGTGTGACTCCGGACGACGCCAGGATGTTGGAGTGCAGTGGGAATGCGGGAGCTGGTGGAGCAGATCGCCAAGGCCTTGGTGGACGACGAGCAGAGCGTCAGCGTGACGGAGGTGGAGGGCGAGAGCGTCACTGTCATCGAGCTGCGCGTCGCCCAGCCCGACCTCGGCAAGGTCATCGGCAAGCAGGGACGGACGGCGCGAGCGATCCGCACGATCGTCAGCGCCAACGCCACCAAGCTGCGGCGGCGGGCCGTCCTCGAGATCATCGAGTAGCGCGCGCGTCGCGACGGCCGGGCCGCGCCTGACGCGCGGCCCGCGGGGGGCCGAGGCGGCCGCGACATGAGCGGCCAGTCCGGGCGGCTGGTCGCCATCGGCGAGATCGTCCGGCCGCACGGGCTCCGGGGCGAGGTCCGGGTGACCCCGCTCACGGACGACCCCGCCCGGTTCGCGCGCGTGAGGGCCTGCGTGCTGTGGGATCCCGACGGCGACACGCGGCAGCCCGCCCGCATCGTCGCCGCGCGCCGGCAGGGCGCCGCGGTCCTGCTGACCCTCGAGGGCTGCGCGTCGGTCGACGCGGCGGCCGCGCTGGTCGGGCGGCTCGTGGCCATCCCGGAGGCCGAGGCGCTGCCGGCCGGCCCCGGACGCTTCTATCCGTGGCAGCTGGAGGGCTGCCGGGTGGTGACCGAGGACGGCCTCCTGGTCGGGACGGTGGCGCGCATCGAGACGGGGCCGGCGCAGGATCTGTGGGTGGTGGCCGCCGGGGATCGCGAGCATCTCATCCCCGCCGTGCCCGACATCGTGATCGAGCTGGACGTGGCCGGACGCCGGGTGGTGATCCGGCCACCGGAAGGGCTCCTGGACCTGTGAGCGCGGGCATGCGGATCGACATCGTGACGCTGTTCCCGGGGATGGTGGAGCCCGCCCTCGCCGAGTCCGTCATCGGGCGGGCCCGGGCGCGCGGTCTCGTTGACATCCGGGCCGTGAATCTCCGAGACTACGCGGAGGGCAAGCACCGGGTAACCGACGACTACCCCTTCGGCGGGGGCGGCGGGATGATCCTCAAGCCCGAGCCGCTCTTCGCCGCCGTCGAGGCGCTTCGCACGCCGGCCGCGCGGGTGATCCTGATGGACCCGCGCGGCCGGCCGTTCACGCAGCGGATGGCGTGGGAGCTGGCCGCGCTGCGGCACGTGATCGTGCTCTGCGGCCGCTACGAGGGCGTGGACGAGCGGGTGAGCGAGGCGCTGGCCGACGACGCCGTGTCGATCGGCGACTACGTGCTGACCGGCGGCGAGCTGCCGGCGCTGGTGGTGGTCGACGCGGTGGTGCGCCTGCTGCCCGGGGTGCTCGGCGGCGAGGGCGCGGCGACGCGCGAGTCGTTCGCCGGCGGCCTCCTGGAGCCGCCGCAGTACACGCGGCCCGAGGAGTTCCGCGGCGCCCGGGTGCCGCCGGTGCTGCTGTCGGGCGACCACGCGCGGATCGCGCGGTGGCGCCGCGTCCAGGCGCTGTACCGGACGTGGCGCTGGCGCCCGGATGTGTTGTCGCAGGCGACGCTGACCGACGAGGAGCGGCGCCTCGTGGCCGGATTCGAACGGGGCGAGAAGCCCGAATCGACCGAGAAGGGGACGACGTGATGGACGCGATTCACCTCGTGGAGGCCGGGCAGCTCAAGAAGGACCGGGACGGATTCGGTCCGGGCGACACCGTGCGCGTGCACGTGCGGGTCGTGGAGGGCGAGAAGGAGCGCACCCAGGTGTTCGAGGGTGTGGTCATCCGCAGGCGCGGCGAGGGCGCCCGGGCCTCGTTCACCGTGCGGCGCATCTCGTACGGCGTGGGCGTCGAGCGCACCTTCCCGCTGCACTCGCCGCGCATCGAGCGCATCGAGCACGTGCGCCGCGGTCGCGTGCGGCGCTCGAAGCTCTACTACCTGCGCGGGCTGGCCGGCAAGGCGGCGCGCCTGCGCGAGAAGCGGGTGGTCGCGGTCCCGGCCACGAGCGCCGAAGAGTAATCGGCTCACCACCGGCCGGCGTGACGCCGCCCCCCACGGCGCCGTACCGTTACGAGGCGCAGGCCTGGCGCGCCGGCGTCGCGCGCGTGGCCGGCGTCGACGAGGCGGGCCGGGGGCCGCTGGCGGGGCCGGTCGTGGCCGCCGCCGTGGTGATCGCGCCGGAGCGGCGCATCCGCCGGCTCGCCGACTCCAAGCTGCTCACGCCCGAGCGCCGCGAGGAGCTCTATGCGGTCATCTTCGCCGAGGCGGTGAGCGTCGGCGTCGGCATCGTCGACCACGAGACGATCGACCGCGTGAACATCCTCGAGGCCACGCGCCTGGCCATGCTGCAGGCGCTGGGCCGGCTGTCGCCGACGCCGGATCTGGTCATCACCGACTTCGTGGCGCTGCGCGGCCTGCCGTGCCCCCAGCGCAACCTGGTGGACGGCGACCTGCGCTGCGCCTCCGTCGCCGCCGCCTCGATCGTGGCCAAGGTCACGCGCGACCGCCTGATGCTGGAAGCCGAGACCAAGTACCCGGAGTACGGGTTCGCCCGCCACAAGGGCTACGCCACGCCCGACCACCTGGCCGCGCTCGATCGCCACGGCCCCTGCCCGATCCACCGGCGGTCGTTCGCCGGCGTCTGGCGGCAGGGCGAGCTCTTCGTGCTCGAGGACGAAGACTGACGCCCGGGCGGCCGGCGCCGCCCGCCCGGGCCCGATGTGGGGATGCGGTCAGGCCGCCCGGCGGAGGCTGGTCAGCCTGGCCGCCTCTCGCTCCCCTCGCTGCCTGAGCAGACCGACCCCACCGCCCAGCACGGCCCCGTAGATGATGTGCCCCATCAGGCTGCCGACGGCGAAGGGCGTGTAGCGCAGCTCCCGCACGAAGCCGAAGACGGGCTCGCCGAGGAGCAGGGGCATCGCCACCTGCCATCCGAAGACCCACACGAGCAGCCCGAAGGCGAGCCCCGAGGCCGCCCCGGTGTCCTGGCGGTCGGCCCAGCGGCCGGCGACCACCCCGAAGAGGACCCCGAGGGCGACGCTGATGAGCAGATGAACGCCCCAGGCCACGAGCAGGCTCTCGGAGCGCACGGCCCGGCCGATCTGGCTCATCATCGAGACGTCCACGTCCCCGCCGACCAGCGTCAGCGTCTGCATCAGCGAGAGCAGCACACCCCACACGACGCCCCCCGCCAGACCCGCCAGGGCTCCCGCACCGATCCGCGATCTCATCGGCACCTCCCGGAGGGGCCGCACGTCGGGGACCGCCGGGCGGGCCACGACCCGCCCGGCCGCTGTCGACCCCTGGATCGAAGTATGCCGGGGCCGCGGCGTTTCGCCAGGGGAAGAGGCGACGACACGATCCCTCTACGGCAGCCGGACGGTGTGGAAATCGCCACCCTGAGCGCTCGCCGGGGCCAGGCGCGCGGGAAGCGCCGTCGGCTCCGGCGGCTCCTGCAAGCGGTAGAACCGCAAGTCACCGGCGAAGTTGTAGAGGTAGCCGGGATCGAGCACGGTGAACGTCTTCGACAGGTCCCCGGTGAGCGTGACCGGTGGCGACGAGCCATCGAGGCGGACCACCGTCGTGCTCGTGGGCGCCGGAAACGCGTCCGGGACCACGAGCGCCGCCTGCGAGGCGACCGCGCGGAGCCGGTACTGCCCGACGGGAAGGTCGGCGGCCACCCGGGCGCGGGCCGCTTCCGGCTCCCACACCACGATGTGGGCCGGTCCCGACTCGTCGTTCGAGCGGCTCTCGGCGAGGAACACCACCCGTGGCGCGCCTGCATCGCCGCGCGCGCGCCGGGCGTCCATCAGTCGTGCGGGGTGGTCGACCGTCGCGCCTTCCTCGAGGCCGAGGCCGACCGCGTAGACCTCCGACCTGGATTTGGCCATGTAGCCCCGCTCGGTCCGCCGGGCGGTGTGGGTGGTCTGGAACGACGTGGGCAGCGCGGTCTCGAGCTCCGCCCGCTTCCACCCCCCCACCTGGAGGGCCTGCTGGCCCAGGCGCGAGGACACGTCGGCGGTGACCGTCCGCGGCACCCAGTCCTCGAGCGGCAGGCTCAGCGGGAAGGGGGTCCAGCCGAACTCCACCGAGGACGGAGTGGGGCCTTCCACGTTCACGGCGGTGCCCCGCGCCCAGACGCCGACCGGCACGTTGGGAAGCGGAGACTCTCCGCCGCCCCACGGCGCCGCCTCGAGCGCGCGGTCCAGGACGATCGCCACCTCGGGGCCGGCCGTGCTCGCCACCACCCGGCCCTCGCCGACATCGACCAGCGCCCACAGCAGCGGGTTCACGCCCGGGGGGAAGAAGGCGGGGACGGAGGCCTGTCCCCGCTCGACCACCGCCCCGGACTCGTGATCCACCGCGAAGAACGGCACGTGCCCGATCGTCGTGGGGCGCAGGAGCGTCACCTGGATCAGCGCCAGGAGCCGGCCGGCCGCGTCGGCCGTCACGTCGCGGACGACCCAGACATACCGGCGGTCGACGGTCGCGAAGAACGGGCTGTGGCCCGTGTCGAAGTCGATCGGGAACTGCTCCTCGAAGGCCAGCGTCGCGCTGTAGGCGGTCTCGAAGCTCGGCGCCGGCGCGTCGACGTGATCCAGCTCGTAGAAGAACCCGTTCCACCGCGATACCGCGGTCACCGGGGCCACCCGGGCGATCCGCTGTCGGTACGCGACGGTCTCACCGAACCGCACCGTCGTCCCGCTCGGCACGCCGAACGGGAACACGGCGTCGCGAAGGCGCGTCACGGGCAGCGGCGTCGAGCCGGACACGGGGAACTCCACGGAGCCGGGGCGGCGCTCCACGCGGTAGGCGACGAAGCGGTTCGGTTTCCCCTCGCCGAACGGCGTGCGGGCGACGACGACGTCGTCGCCGTCGCCCCACGTCACGGTGGTGAACTCCGCGGTGCTGAGCGGCAGCGTGAAGACGCCCCGAGGCGTCCGCACCTTCCACGTGTCGCCCTCGGCGAAGATCTGCTCCACCCGCACACCGCCGAGCACCCTGCCGATGACGGCGCCCGGAGCGCCGGCCTCCGGCGCCTCGCGCTCGCCCCCGAGCGTACCCTGGTAGACGGCCACGAGGCGCTCGGTATCCGGGGGCACCTGGAATCGTGCCGACGTGAGAGGCGCGTCGGGGGCCACATCGGCGAGCGTCACGTCGTCGTGCGATGGGGCCGGGACCCGGACGCCGTTCACGTCGTCGGCGTAGAGCCTCACCGTGCCGGCCGTCAGGGATTCCCGTGACCCGTTCCTGCCCGTGAGCCGGACGATCGTGGGATCGGCGCCGTCCGCCACGACATCCACGTCGAGTCGGCCGCGGAAGAAATATTCCAGCAGCGCCGCCGAGTATCCGACGGCCCGGGGAACGAGCAAGGAGGCGTAGTCCCGGTGGACGTCGTCGTCGAGCTGAAGGCTCAGACGCACGAGCTCGGGCGCCGCGTTGTCGATGAGGTCCCGCGTGAGGTATCCGGCGCGTGCGAAGCGGCCGACCCGCTCGCCATCGCGCTCCTTGCTCAGGTAGAGCCCGAGATCGACGATCGCGTCCTCGGCTTGCGTCCGGGCCGGCGTGAGCCGCTGCTGGAACAGATCGGCGAGGTTCGTGCTGGCCTGCCGCGGGAACGGAAACCGGTGCGGATCACCCGCCGCGAGGTCCTCGGTGAAGATGGTGTTCGCGCTGGCGAAGTTCGCGTTCGTGTACTCGGCCAGTCCCTGGACCGGATCGGCGGACGGGTTCGTGCCGTCGTAGACGTCGCGGTCCCAGAAGCGAGTGGGTGGCGCGCCGTCGAACACGACCGGCATGGCCTGCGCCGCATCGACGAGCTCGGGATTGCGGCGCACGAAGCGCTCGAACCCGTTCTCGAACCACCGGGTGAACGGCTCGCGCTTGGGGAACAGGTCGAGATGCGACACGAAGTCGTTCCGCACGTGGGCGGGCACGGCGAGATCCTGCACGAGGTGCGTCAGGTGCCCGAGCGTGAGGAACGTGTCGGCGAGCGCGGCCTCGCGCTCTGCAGCCGTGCCGAGCGTCAAGCCGTCGAGATAGCGGCGTCGCGCCGCCGCCCAGTCGAACGGGTTGCCGGTGACGGCGCCTGCCAGGGTCGGGCTCACGGCCCCGGTCCCCCACGTGACGTTCGACCACTGTCGTCCGAATCCCTGTCCCGCGCAGAACAGCCGCAAGGGCTCGGGCAGGTCCGTGTTCATCGCCTCCAGGAACGGCAGGAGGGGATTGTGGAAGTGGTGGCTGGCGCGGCAGGTCGGCTCGTCCTCGAGACGACTACCGGACGTCAGCCACTGTACGGCGGGCAACAATAGACCACTCCGAGACGCGAGCACAGCCCTAAGTCCACCGTCGATGTGCAAGTCCCGGACGAGATAAGAGTCTATCGCTGATTGCTCGGCGGCACGCAACGTCATTTGGGGGTGGGTTACCCGGTCGTCGAACGCGGCAACGGGTGCTGCAGCGATCAGAACGGCAGCAAATACGATGACGCAGTGACGACCGCGTCGAGCCCCCGCGCCGCTGCAATTCACGTTCATCGACGGTCTCTCCGCGCCATCTCCGTCTCCTCCTTGAGCGCCTCACTGAACTTGGGGATAGCGTCGTAGCCGTAAAGGCCGGCGCCCATTGCATTGCTTATGAAACTCATATGGCGGCTACGGCTGCCGCCCGGCGGAAACCGCTCCAGGGGGATCTCGCGTGGCACGCGCTGGTTCTCGCGGAGCGCGGACGTCGGGAACACGAAGAGGTTGCTCCACGCGACGTAGCCGAGCTTGTAGATCGTGATCGCCTGGCCGCCGCCCTCGCCATCGAGGCCGGACGACTCCAGACGCTCGAGCGTGAAGCGTCCGTCGGCGTCCGTCTCCGTCTCCCGGACGCCGACGAGCTTGTGGTGGTAGAGGCCGGGCAGGCCGGCCAGCGTGGTCCACACGCCGAGCACGACGGCGCCCGCGATCGGCTGGCGCGTCTCGGCGTCGACGACCCGGGCCTGGATCGCGCGGGCGCAGCCCGAGCCCGCGCAGACCACGAGCGCCAGGGCGGCGATCAGAAGCCGTCGATGACCCACAGTCCGGTCCCGTCCCGCAGGAAGTACACGTAGTACGTGAGCGTCATCGCCTGACCTCCGTAGATCTCGTGACGTCGCAGCCGGTACTTGGCGTCGCCATCCCTAGCGTAGATCAGCTCGATGTCCTGCATGTCCTGAACGATCTGACCGAGACGGGCGGCCAGCGCCTCGAAGATGAGCCGGTATCGCGGCTGCCGGGATGCGGCGAAGAACTCGAGGGCCGCGCCGATGTCGCCGCGGGCGAGCGCGGCCTTCATGCCGCCCCACCTGGCCCGCAACAACCGGTCGAGCGCGGCGCGATCCTCCACGAGGACGACCGTCCGCGCACCGGATCGGCCGCCGGCCGCATCGATCACCGTCACCGCCGGGAAGTAGAGCCCGGGCTGGTCGTACGTGAACGTCTCGCCGTCGAGCGTCGCCCCGATGAAGTCGACCATCCCGTCGCCGTCCCGATCGATCTCGTAGCTGGCCGCGCTCGCCCCGAGCACCGAGAAGGCCACGCCGAGCGGCGCGACGCCGGCGGCGGGACTGGCCACCAGCGTGATCCCGGGGGACGACGCCGGCTGCACCGACACGGCCACGGCATGCTCGGCCGTGCCGCCCCCGGCCGCCGTCGCCGCCGCGGTCAGGGCGAGGGTCGCCGATGAGACCGGCACCATGGCGGCGAAGCGTCCCGCCGCGACGGCCGCCGGGACGCCGTTGACGGTGACGCCGACCTCGTCCGACCCGGCGTCGACGGCGCCGCGGACCAGGAGCACGCCTGCGGGGACGGCGGCGCCGTCGGCAGGCTCGGTGATCGTCACGCGCAGGCCGCCGGTCGTGAACGAGCGGGCGGCCGGCGTGGGGTCCTCGTTGCCGGCCAGGTCGCGCGCCTTGACCTCGAAGACGTGGACGCCCTGGCCCGGGGCGGGGAGCGCGACGCTCGTCGCAGGGGAGAAGGCCGACCAGGGGCCGCCGTCGAGGCGCCAGGCGAAGACCAGGGCCGCCGCAGGCGTCACGTTGTCCGTCCCGGAGAAGGCGAGGCTGATCGTGGAGCCGGGCGAGGTGTCTGGACCGGCCGTCACCTCGGTGTCCGGAGTCGCGTTGTCCACCACCACGGCCTGGCTGATCGCGCTGGCGTTCGCCGCGCGGTCCGCCGCCGCGACCCCGAGCGTGTAGGTTCCGTCCGTGAGGGCCGTCGTGTCCCAGGCGGCCGACGCGGCGACGGAGGCGGCCGGCGGCGGCGGCACGATGACGGCCGGCAGCGGCCGTCCGCCGGCGGTCAGCACGACGCTCGCCACGCCGGCGCCGCCATCGGTGACCTGCGCGAGAAGGCCGACGGTACCGCGCACGTGCGCGCCAGCCGGAGGCGCCTGGGCCACGATCGACGGCGGCTGGCGGTCGTGCACCACCGTCACCGACGTCGCAGGTGACGTGAGCCCGTCGCCGCCGAGCGCCGTCGCGAAGACGTGCAGGTCGTTCGCGGCGCCGGCTCGTAGCGGCACGGAGATCGAGAAGATCCCGGCGGCATCGGCGAGCGTGGTGAAGGGCGATCCCGGCTCGTCGGCGGCGAGCACGTCGATCCTGGCGCCGGGGGGCGCGGTGCCCTCGAGGCGCGCGGCCGGCTGGCTCGTGGCCACCGGCGCGGTCACCGCCGGGGGGGCCGGAGGCAGGAACCGCAGCACGCGGTCGCGATCGGTCACGTAGAGCGCGCCGCCGGCGTCGAACGCGACGCCCTGGGGCGACTCGAGGCGGTCGGCGAACAGCGAGACCGCGCCGTCGGCGTGCAGCTTCCCGATGGCCCGCTTCGAGCGGTCCTCGACGACCGTCAGCTCCCGGGTGGTCACGTAGAGCGCGCCGAGGACGTCCCTGGCGAGCGCCACCGGCTTCTTGAACCGGTCGCTGGCCCCGTGAGGGACGGCCGGCCCCGCCGTGCCGTCAGGAAGAACGGGCACGCGGTAGACGACGCCGTCGATGCGCGTGTCGTCGCGGAGCCCCTGCGTGGCCGCGAGGATCGCGCCGGGGGCGGCGGCGAGGCCCTGGAGCTTCTTGAAGCCGTCGGCGAAGGCGCGGAGGACGCCCGCGGGAGCCAGGGCGAGGAGCATCTCGGGCTCCGCGGACTCGTCGTCCGGCTCGGGCTCGGCGTCCTTCGTGAGGCCACGCGCGGCCACGTAGACCGTGCCATCGTCCGCCGCCGCCAGCCACCGCGGCTGCTTCAGGCCGGAGGCCAGGACGCTGCGTCCACCGGACGCGTCGAGCCGCAGGATGCGGCCGGCTCGCTCCTCGGCCACCAGCAGCCGGCCCTCGGGGTCGAGCGCGAGCCCGATGGGCCGCTCGAGGCCGCTCGCCACGACCTGCCGCGAGCCGCCGGGCGCCACCCGCGTCACGGTGCCGGCCTCACGGTCGGCGACGAAGACGTTTCCGTCGATCGTGACCGCGATGCCTCGCAGGTCGACGAAGCCGTCGGCGTAGGTGTGGAAGGGCGCGAGGGCCTCCGGGACGTCGGCCGCCGAGGCCGAGAGCGCGAGCGCGGCGACTGACAGGAAACCGAGAAGCGGAAGGCGTGACGTCTTCATCACCGGGCCGGGACACGGGGCAAGCAGCGAGCCAGGCGTGTCCCCGCCGCAAGCCCGCGCCGACCCGACCGAACCGAGCGCGCGGCTCCGTTCCGGTGCCCAGGGAAGAGGGCATGCTGCTGAGCCGGCGGTGCACCATCGCGATCGTCCGCCGATCGCCGACGTCCGAGGACCGACCGTCGACGACTTTGGACTCTTTCGCCGAGCGACGGCCCGGCGTAGAGACGAGGCATGGACCGGCGACGCTCGGTCGGGATGGCGGCGGAGGAGGCCGCCGCCGAGCTCCTCCGGCGCGCCGGGCTGACGGTGATCGCCCGCAACGTGCGCTTCCCCGAGGGCGAGATCGACCTGGTCTGCCGCGAGGGCGACCGGTGGGTCTTCGTCGAGGTCAAGTGCCGGCGCGCGGCGTGGGGCGACGCCCCGGGCGCCGCGGTGTCGTGGGCCAAGCGCCGGCGCATCGTGCGCCTGGCCCAGCACTGGCTCAAGTTCCGCGGCCAGGACGACGCCGCCTGCCGCTTCGACGTCGTGAGCGTCACCGTGGACCCCGCCGGCACCACCCAGGTCCGCCACATCCCGGCGGCTTTCGATGCCACGGGGCTGGCTTGACGTCGTGGCGGCAAGCTGCGCTGATCCGAACGGGCGGCGGTTGACGGGCCGCGCGGCCGCGGGCATCCTCGACGCGTGCCGCGCGAGTACCGGTTCGTCCAGGTCGACGTCTTCACCGACCGGATCTTCGGGGGCAACCCGCTGGCCGTCGTGCTCGATCCGGCCGGGCTCGGCGACGGCGAGATGCAGGCGATCGCGCGCGAGATGAACCTGTCGGAGACGACGTTCGTCCTGCCGCCCACCCGGCCCGACTGCGCGGCGCGGGCGCGCATCTTCACGCCGGCGCGCGAGATCCCGTTCGCCGGCCACCCCACGCTCGGCACGGCGTGGGTGCTGGCGACCGAGCGGCGCGCGCCACCCGGCGCCTCGCGCTTCGCGCTCGAGGAAGGCGTGGGCCCGATCGCGGTCGAGCTGGAGGGCGAGCCGGCGCGCCCGAACTTCGTGTGGATGCGCCATCCCGAGGCGCGCTTCGGCCCGGAGTTGCGCGACCGGGACGCGGTGGCGCGCGCGCTGGGCCTCGCCGAGGCGGACTTGCTACCCGGCGTGCCCGTGCAATCGGGATCGACGGGCAACGACTTCCTGTTCGTCCCGCTCCGCGATCCGGCCGCGGTCGACCGGGCGGCGCTCGACGCCCGCGCGAACATCGAGGGCGCGGGCCCCACCGCGGCCCTCGGCGTGTTCGTCTTCGCGCCGGTGCCCGGCACGGCCGACCGCGTCTACTCGCGCATGTTCGCCCCGCGCTCCGGCGTGCCCGAGGACCCGGCGACGGGCTCGGCCAGCGGACCGCTCGGCGCCTACCTGGTGCGCCACGGCCTGGTGAAGGCCGGCGATCAGGTCGACATCGTCAGCGAGCAGGGGGTGAAGATGGGCCGCCCGAGCCTCGTCCGGATCCGACTGCGCGCCCCCGGCGGTCAGCCGACCGACATCCGCGTGGGCGGCGGCGTCGTCCCGGTGCTCGAGGGTCGCCTGCGCCTGCCCTGACCTGCGGCGCCCCGCCCGGGCGGGACGAGAGGGGTTCGGGCGATCACTCCACGTAGAGCTGTCCGGCGACGCTGTGGCCGCCGTCGCCCTCCGGGCGAAGCACCACGAACGCGCCCATCGGGATCGTGAGCCCGGTGAGGTCGGTCACGACGCTGCCGTGCGTGACCAGCACCAGCGGCGGGCCCGCGCGATGGGCGGCGATGCGGCTGCTGACCTGCGCGACGAGGCGGCGCCGGAGGCCGGCGTCTCTCAGCGCGCCCTGCAGCGGCGCCCACGCCTCGACACGACCGAAGGCCAGCCGGCCCGTGTCCATGCACCGGCAGCGCGGGCTCGACAGCACCTCGCCGACGGCGACGCCGTGCTCGCGGAACGCCTCGCCGACGCGCGTGGCCTGCGCGCGGCCCGCCGCGTCGAGGTTGCGCTGGGTCGAGCAGTCGTCCAGGCGCGCCCCCGGCGGATCGAACCCGCCGGGGGCATGGCTGTGGCGCAGCACGACGACGGCGCCCGGCACGCGGAGCGCGTCCCAGACGGACTCCTGCGCGACGCTCGCCGGTGCCGGCGGCGAGAGGGCGATCGCGGCTGCGGCCGGCATGGCGAGCGCCGGCCCGGCGAGCGACCACGCGAGTCGCGCGCACGGCAACCGCAGCCGGGGCACGGCCATGACGGTCGCCCGCGTCGCCATGGGCCGGCGGAACGTCAGCAGCCTGCCCTGGCTGGCCACGGCGCTTGCCCGCGCGCCTACGGCGTCTCGATGGCGCCGAGCGCGCGCAGCTCCTCGATGCGCTCGGAGGCGTAGCCGAGGACGTCGGTCAGCACCTGCCGCGTGTGCTCGCCGATGCGGTACGGCGCCGGGCCGCGCGGCCCGGTCGGCCGGCCGTCGACCTGGAAGGGGCTGGCCGTCACCCGCACCTTGCCTCGCGACGGGTGCGGCGCCGAGGGGAAGGCCCCGCGCGCCGCCATGTGGGGGTGCTCGACCACCTCGTGCGGCGACAGCACCGGCACGCCGGGGATGCGCGCGCGGCTCAGCGTCTGCACCGCCTCGTCGACGGTCGCGAACCGGCCCAGCCACTCGGCCACGATCTCGCGGATGGCCGGCCAGTTCTGCCGGCGCAGCAGCGGGGTGGCGAAGCGCGGGTCGCCGGCGAGATCCGGCCGGCCCATCACCTCCAGCAGGCGCGGCCAGAGGTGCGGCGCGCCGACCGTCTGCATGGCCAGGTAGCGGTCGCCGATCCGGTGCACCATCATGCCGGCGCGCGGCCCGGGCACGACGGGGCCGCCGTTCAGCACGCTGCCGAAGGTGACGTCCTCGGCGGCCACCAGGCTCTCCAGCATCGACACGTCCAGGTAGGCGCCGCGACCCGTGCGGCTCCGCCGGAGCAGCGCGGCCAGGATGACGCCGAAGGCGTTCGTGCCGGCCAGCACGTCGGCGGCCTGCAGGTAGGTCACCCGCGGGTGCGGGTCGGGCTCGCGCTCGAGGTACATCAGGCCGGACACGGCGTTGATGATGTGGGCGAAGGCCGTCATGGACGCCATCGGCCCCGTCTGGCCGAAGCCGGAGATCGAGCAGTAGACCAGGTCGGGCTTGATCGCCGAGAGCGTGGCGTGATCGCAGCCCAGGCGCGCCATCACGCCCGGGACGAAGTTCTCGACGACGACGTCGGCGTGGCGCACCAGCTCGTGGGCGACCTCGCGCCCCTTGGGGTGCGCCAGGTCGAGCCCGATGCCGAGCTTGCCGGCGTTGATGCGGATGAAGTAGGTGCTCTGGTCGGCGCGGCCCGCCTCGATCTGGTGCAACCCGCGCCGCATCTCGTCGCCTTCGCCGGGGCGCTCGATCTTGATGACCCGGGCGCCCAGATCGGCGAGCAGCCGCGTGCAGTACGGCCCGGCGAGCACGCGGGTGAAGTCGAGGACGGTGAAGCCGGCGAGCAGGGGCGAGTCGGTCATTGCGAGAGGATAGAGCGCCTACCCACGATCATCAACCGGCGAGCCGCCCTTCTCGGGCTGTCGACCGCCGGCTTGGCCGGCGCCCCCTTCGGCTCGCTCCCCTCGCGCGTTCCCGGTGGGGGGCGTCGGGGGGAGCGGCGTCGCTCCCCCCGACCACAACACTCCCGTCGCCCTGATAGACGTAGCGGAACGTGAGGCAGCCCGGCTGCGCGCCCGGGCAGTAGTAGCCGACGATCTCCATCTTCGCGTACCGGCCGTCGGCGGTGCGCACGGCCCAGACGTGGGGCTTCGGCGTCAGCAGGTGCGAGAAGAAGCCGTAGCGATACCACCCGGCGATGGCGGGGTTCCGGGGGTCCTCGCTGCCGACGTTGCCCTGGTATCCGGTCTCCGGGACGGTCCGGACGTCCTCGAGCCGGCCCGGGCCGAGGTCCACGATGCCCCCCTCGCCCACGAACGCCGGGCCGCCGTTGGCGATGATCTGATAGCGGCGGAACCCCAGGTCCCAGTCGGTGGCGCCGGCGCCGTCGACCACCGAGCCGAGGCGGAACGAGAAGTACCGCCAGGCCTCGGGGTCGGTCGCGTCGACGGTGTAGAGCACGGGCCCGACGAGCGCGCGCCCGGCGTCGGCCGGCGACGGCGGCGTCGGCGTGTAGGTCGGCACGTCGGGCTGCCGCAGCGTCAGGGCGATCAGCACCGCCACGACGGCCACCGCCGCGCCGCCCGCAGCCATCGGTACGAGCCGGGCCTTCACGCCGGGCCCGCTCCCGGCGGCGTCCGCGCACCCGGGAGCCCGCGAGTGGCCGACCGCAACGTCACCGCGCCGTCCCCGGCTCCGGCGACGACCTCACCCCGGCCGGCCCGCGCGGCCCTCGGCGACGAGCTGGCGGAGGCGCGAGGGGGTCAGCGGCGTCCGCGTGATCGCCACGCCGAACGGCGCCAGCGCGTCCTCGACGGCGTTGGCGATGGCCGCCGGCGGCGAGATGGCCCCGCCCTCGCCCAGGCCCTTGGCGCCGAGCGGATTGCGCGGCGACGGGAACTCGAGGTGGACGGTCTCGATGGCGGGCAGGTCGTCGGCGCGCGGGACGAAGTAGTCCATCAGCGACTGGGTCAGCAGCTGGCCCTGCTCGTCGTACACCATCTCCTCGGCGAGCGCGCCGCCCACGCCCTGCGCCACGCCGCCGTGCACCTGGCCGTCGACGATGATGGGGTTGATCACCTTGCCGCAGTCGTGGGCCACCACGTAGCGCAGCAGCCGCACGCCGCCGGTGTCGGGGTCGACCTCCACGACGGCCACGTGCACCGCGCTGGCGTAGGTCACCGTCGGGACGTGATGGTACGCCGTCGCCTCGAAGTCCGCGGGCGCCACGCCGGGCCGGGCGAACGTGGGGATCGAGGCCTGCACCACGCGGGCGAGGTCGACGGCCGAGGCCGGCGCCCCCCGCACGAAGGCGCGGCCGTCCTCGATCTCGACGTCCTCCGGCGCCGCCTCGAGCAGCGCCGCCGCGGCGCGGACGACCTTGCGCCGCACCTCCGCGCAGGCGTCCACGATCGACGAGCCGGCCGTCACCGCGCTGCGGCTGGCGAAGGTGCCGACGCCGAAGGGCACGGTGGCGGTGTCGCCGCCGACCACGGTCACCCAGTCGAGGGGCACGCCGAGCGCGTCGGCGGCGACCTGCGCGAACGAGGTCTCGTGCCCCTGGCCCGACGACACGGCGCCGGTGGCCACGAGGACGCGTCCCTGCAGGTCGAGCTTCACGCTGGCGCCCTCGAAGGGCCCGATGGCCGTGCCCTCGACGTAGCCGGAGATGCCGATGCCGCGGTGCACGCCCCGCGCGCGCAGCGCGGCCTGCTCGCGGCGGAAACCCTCGTAGTCGGCGGCCTTCAGCGCGGCCTCCAGCGCCCCGCGGAAGTCGCCGGAGTCGTAGACCAGCGGGTTGCCGTCGCGGTACGGCATGCCGAGCTGCCACGGCAGCTCGTCGGCCGCGAGGTAGTTGCGGCGCCGGACCTCGGCCGGGTCCATGCGCAGCGCCCGCGCCAGGCGGTCGACGGCGCGGTCCATCACGAACACGACCTCCGGGCGGCCGGCGCCCCGGTACGGCGCGTTCGGCGTCTTGTTGGTGACGACGGCCTTCACGTCGACGGCGAGGCTCCGCACCCGGTGCGGGCCCAGCAGGTGGGCGACGGTGTTGTAGGGCAGCACGATGCCCCACACGTTGTAGGCGCCGAGGTCGACCCAGAGGCGGTCGCGCACGGCCAGGATGGTGCCGTCGCGCCGTGCGGCCAGCGCGATGGCGTGCACCTGGTGGCGCGCGTGGGCGGCGGCCGCCATGTGCTCGGCGCGGGTCTCGATCCACTTCACCGGCCGCCCGAGCGCGACGGCGGCGACGGGCACGAGCACGTCCTCGGCGTAGCCCGAGGCCTTGGTGCCGAAGCCGCCGCCCAGATCGGGCGCGATCACCCGGATCCGGTGCGGCGGCAGCCCCAGCGCCGGCACCAGCCCCTGCTGGACGAAGTGCGCGACCTGCGTCGAGTTCCACGTCGTCAGCGTGCCGCCCCGCCGGTCCCACTCGGCCACCACGCCGCGCGTCTCGATCGGCATGCCGACGTAGCGGTGCACGTGGAACGTCTCGCTCACGGTGACGTCGGCGGCGGCGAACGCGGCGTCGGGGTCGCCGAAGGCGTGGCCGAAGGCCAGCCCCACGTTCGTGCCCCACGCCTCGTGGATCAGCGGGGCGCCGGGCTCGGCGCCCGTCACCATGTCGGTCACGGCGGGCAGCGGCTCCCACTCGACGGCGACGCGCTCCGCCGCGTCCTCGGCGCGCGCGGGGCTGTCGGCCACGACCATGGCCACGATCTCGCCCACGTGACGGGCGCGATCCCGGCAGAGCGCGTACTGCGGCGCCTGCCGCACCTCGAAGGCGATCGCCGCCGCCAGCCCGGGCGGCACCGCGCCGAAGAGCGGCAGCGGCTTCATCCAGCGCTCGAGGTCGGCGTGCGTGAAGACGGCGGCGACGCCGGACACCGCGCGCGCCGCCCCGGTGTCGATGCGCGCGATGCGCGCGTGGGCGTGGGGCGAGCGCACGAACGCCGCGTGCAGCAGGCCCGGCCGCACCACGTCGTCGACGTAGCGCGCCTCGCCGCGCAGGAACCGCGGGTCCTCGCGCCGCTTCACCGCCGCCCCGAAGTACTTCGCGCCCATCGCCAAGGCGCGACTATACACCAGCGGGCCGCGCCGGCCGCCCCGGCGCGCCGCGCACCGTGGCGACGTGCGGAAGGCCGCCGGGCCGGCGGCGCGCCGTTGCTAGACTGGGCGGGTGCCGACCCCGCGCATCTTCTACGGCTGGTGGATCGTCGCCGCGGGATTCGGACTCGAGGCGCTCATCGGCGCGCTGTTCTTCCACGCCTACGGCGCCTACGTGGTGCTGCTGCGCGAGGAGTTCGGCTGGAGCAAGACCATGCTCTCGGCCGCCTTCTCGATGGCGCGCGCCGAGAGCGGCATCCTGGGGCCGCTGCAGGGCTGGCTGACCGATCGGCTGGGCCCGCGCGTGCTGATCCGGCTCGGCATGGCGATCTTCGGGCTCGGCTTCCTCCTGTTCGCCGCCGTGGGGTCGCCCCTGACCTTCTTCCTCGCCTTCTTCGTCATGGCCGTCGGCTCGAGCCTGGGCGGCTACCTGCCGATCGGCGTCGCGATCGTCGCCTGGTTCCGGCGCCGGCGCGCGCTGGCGCTCAGCATGAGCGGGACCGGCATGGCGGTCGGCGGGCTGCTCGTCCAGGGTGTCGCCTGGGCGCTGACGCAGTGGGGCTGGCGCGCCACCGCGCTCGCTTCGGGCCTGCTCGTGCTGGCCGCCGGCATCCCCCTGGCCCAGGTGATCCGCCACCGGCCGGAGCCCTACGGCTGGCGTCCGGACGGCGAGGCGCCGGGTGACGACGGCGCGCCCGGCCGGCCGGCGCTGCTGCTGGAGCGCGACTTCACGCCCCGCGAGGCGCTGCGCACGGCGGCGTTCTGGCACGTCGCGATCGGCCATGGCGCGGCGCTGCTCGTCGTCTCCGCCGTGCTCGTGCACATGGTCGTGCACGTGACCGAACGCCTCGGCTACTCGCTCCAGCAGGGCGCCGGCGTCGTGGCGCTGATGACGGTGACGCAGATCGTGGGGCAGCTCGGCGGCGGCTGGGCCGGCGACCGGTTCAGCAAGCGGGTCCTCGTGGTCGCCTGCATGCTGGCGCACGCGGCGGCGCTGCTGCTGCTCGCGCACGCGACGGCGTTCGCCATGGTGGTCGGCTTCGCCGTCCTGCACGGGCTGGCGTGGGGCGTCCGCGGCCCGCTGATGTCCGCCATCCGCGCCGACTACTTCGGCAGCCGGGCCTTCGGCACGATCACGGGGCTGTCGTCGATGGTGGTCATGCTCGGCATGATGGGCGGCCCGCTGATCGCCGGCGTCCTCGCCGACTGGACCGGCAGCTACGTGGCGGGGTTCCACGTCCTGGCCGCCCTCGCCGCCGGCGGCTCGGTCTCGTTCATGCTCGCCAGGCGCCCCCGGCCGATCCGCTGACCTCCGCCGGGCGGGCCGGGGCGACGGCCGCCTCAGCGCGCGCCGAGCCGCGTGCAGATCCCTCGTCCACCCCGGCACGGCGCGCGCGAGCGAGCCACACCGGACAGCGCGAGCGGGTCCGTCGCCTGGCGCGGCGTCTCCAGGGGCTCGCTCGCGTCGCACTGAGTGCCCTCGCCGTCGGGGCTGTCGGCGGGCTGACACACGGCGTCGTCCGCGGGGCGATTGTAATTCTCACTCGCAATCGTAAGCCGTCGACGTCGCGGAGCTTTTCTCCGAGCGAGGTCCGGCACCGCCGTTGCCTTGTCCGAAGTTCCCGTGCTCCCCGCACGGACCGCGCGCCGCGCCCGGGTCGCGGCGCTCGCCTCGCTCCAGTTCGGGCTCGCGACCACCGACGCCGAGCTCGACGGCGCGTTCCGCCTGGTCCACGACCAGTACGTCGCGCGCGGCTACATGCGCGCGCAGCCCGGGGGCCGGCGGACGACCCTGCATCACGCGCTGCCGGAGACCCGGGTGTTCGTGGCCCGGGCCGACGGCCGCGTCGTCGCCACCGTGTCCCTCGTGCCCGACTCGATCCTCGGCATGCCGTGCGACGCGCTCTACCCGGACGAGGTGCAGGCCCTGCGGGCCCGTGGCCGCCGGCTCGCGGAAGTCTCGTCGCTGGCCGTCGCCGACGGGGCGACCGGCGGGGGCATCGAGGTGGTGCGGGCCCTGGTGCAGCTGGTGGCCGTGTACGCGAGCCGGCTCGCCCGCATCGACGACCTCTGCATCACCGTCAACCCGCGCCACGCCCGCTTCTACGAGGCGCTCCTCCGCTTCGTGCGCTTCGGCCCGGTCAGGCGCTACGAGGCCGTCAACGGCGCCCCCGCCATCGGACTCCGGCTCGACCTGGCCACCGCGCTGGCCTCCACGCCCGACGCCGCGGACGTGCCCTTCGCCGCCCATCTCTTCACCCCCGCCGAGATCGCCCGCGTGCTGCCCCTCCTGCGGCGTCAGGAGCGCCGATTGAAGCGGGGGCATGCCCACGGGCCGCCTCCACTGGCGTCCTCGGCGGCCGCGGAGGTGTGATAGGCTGCCCGGCACCGGCAAGGAACCACCGCGGTGGCAGCAGTCGATTTCGTCGCTCCGCTCACCGGCCTCGCGCAGAACGTCGCCCTGCTTCTGTCGCTGACGCTGCTCTACGGCGTCATCCGCCCGCACTGGATGACGGCGCCCGCGGCGGCGCAGACGGCCCTCGACGGCACGCTCTTCGGGCTCATCGCCATCGCCGGCATGCACACGCCGATCGTCATCGCGCCGGGCGTGATCGCCGACGCGAGGGTGATCCCCGTGCTCCTCGCCGGCCCGTTCGCCGGCGTGGGCGCCGCCGTGACCGCGGCCGGGCTCGCCGGGCTCTACCGGCTGTGGCTGGGCGGGGCCGGCAGCCTGGCCGGGCTCGGCACGATCCTCACCGCGGGCGCGCTCGGCGTCGCGGTGGCGCTCCGCTGGCGGGGCCGCGCGCGCGAGCCGGGACCCGCCGCGTTCTTCCTGCTCGGCCTCGCCCTCGACGCGACGCTGCTGCTGTGGTCGGCGGCGCTGCCGGCCGGCGTCGACGCCCGTCGCGTGGTCGGCGCCGCCGCCATCCCGGTCGGCCTCTTCCTGCCCTTCGGGACGCTGGCCCTCGGCCTGCTCCTGGTCCACACCAGCCGCCGCCACGAGGAGCGCGAGCGGCTCATGCTGACGCAGTGGTCGCTCGAGCACACCGCCGAGGCCCTGCTGTGGATCGACTCCGCGGGCCGCATCGTCCACGCCAACGCCGCGGCCGTGCGCCTGACCGGCTACGCGCGGGACGAGCTGCTGGCCCTGCGCGTCTGGGATCTGGACCTCGACACCGACGGCCGGCGATGGCCGGAGCAGTGGGCGGCGGCGCGCGCGGCGGGCAGCGTGACGGCGCAGCGCCGGTGGCGCCGGCGTGACGGCGGCGCCGTCCCCGTGGAGACGTCCAGCGACCACGTCGAGTGCCGGGGCCGCGCCTGGATCAGCGTCTTCGCGCGGGACATCACCGAGCGGCAGCGGGTCGAGCGCGAGCGGGCCCTGCTCCTGGCGCGCGAGCGGGAAGCCAACGTCCTCAAGGATCAGTTCCTGGCGGTGCTCTCCCACGAGCTCCGCACGCCGCTCACGTCGATCCTCGGCTACGCGCGCCTGCTCCGCGGAGGCTCGCTGCGGGGCGAGACCGCCTCGCGCGCCCTCGAGCTCATCGATCGCAACGCCCGCGCCCAGGCGCAGATCGTCGACGACCTCCTGGACATGTCCAGCGTCGTCCTCGGCAAGCTGCGCGTCGACCGCCGCCCGGTCGACCTGGCCCCCCTGGTCGACGGCGAGGTGGAGGCGGCCCGTCCCGAGGCCGAGGCGCGCGGCCTCGCGCTCCAGCGCCGGGTCGTCGGCCCGGTCCCGGCGGTGGTCCTCGGCGACGCGGGGCGCCTGCAGCAGCTCGTGCGCAATCTCCTGTCCAACGCCCTGAAGTTCACCCCGCCCGGGGGCCGCATCGTGGCGACCCTCGAGATCGCCGACGGCCGCGAGGCGCGCCTCGTCGTGCAGGACACCGGCAGCGGTATCGAGCCCGCCTTCCTGCCGCACGTCTTCGACCGCTTCCGCCAGGCCGACAGCTCGATGACCCGCGTCCACGGCGGTCTCGGCGTGGGGCTCGCCATCGTGCGCGACCTCGTCGCGCTGCACGGGGGCCGGGTGTGGGCGGACAGTCCCGGCCCCGGCCAGGGCGCGACCTTCACGGTGGCCCTGCCCCTGCTTCGCGCCTCCCAGCCGGCGCGCGACGGCGACGTCGGGGACGGGACGGCCGCGCTCGACCTCGACGGGGTCCGCGTGCTCGTGGTGGAAGACGAGGCCGAGACGCGCGAGCTCGTCGCGATGGTGCTCGGGCGGTGCGGCGCCGAGGTCACGGCGGCGGCGTCGGCGGACCAGGCCCTCGACGAGGTGCAGCGCGTGCGCCCCGACGTCCTCGTCAGCGACGTGGCGATGCCGGACGGTGACGGCTACACGCTGCTGCGCAGGATCCGGGCGCTCACGCCGGAGCGCGGCGGCCGGACGCCGGCGGCCGCGCTGACGGCCTACGCCGGCCGGGAGGAGGCCGCCCGGGCCCGCGCCGCGGGATTCGAGGCGCGCGTGGTCAAGCCGTTCGAGCCCGCCGAGCTGGTTCGCGTGGTGGCCGAGCTCTCGCGTCGCTGCGCGTAGCGGGCGCGCCCCGACAGGACGCGCCGCCCTCCCCTCCCGCGCCGCCGTGCCGCCACGCGACGAAATCGGTGGTTGCAAATGCCGGAGCGGGACCGCACCACAAGGGCCCGACGAGCAACGCCGTCCCCCGGGGGCACCGCCGGCGCTCGCCGGATCCACGGTCCGGATCGTCCGATCCACGCGTGCGAGGGCGTGCCGGATGCACGAGATCGTCACGCCCTTCATTCTACCGGGCGTCCCCGAGCCTTTCGCTTCGGCGCGACGACGGCTCGCTCCACCGAGATCGAGGCCCTCAGCGCCGAGGTCGAGGCGCTCCGAGGCTTCTCGGTCCTGGGCTCAGCCGGCGAAGGTCCAGCGGGGGTCGGCGGCGCGGATCTCGATCTCGGGCAGCTTCAGCTCGCGGCGGACGATGTTGGCGCCGAGGGTGATGGCCACGCACTTGTAGAAGGCGATGCGGCGCGAGAGCCCCTCGCGCCCGAAGCCGCAGTCGCTCGAGAGCACCAGGCGCTCGGGCGGCACGTACTCGAGCGCCCGGCGGATCAGGCTGGCCACGAACTCGGGCGGCTCCACGGCGGCCGTCGAGTGGTTCACCACGCCGATGGCGATCTTCTTGTCCGTCCGGTGGCGCTCGAGCAGCGGCAGGTCGCGGCCGTTGGTGGACGCGCATTCCAGCGTCAGCACGTCGGCGTTCGTGGCCAGCAGGTACGGCAGGGCCCGCTCGTACGAGGGCCGCTCCCAGTGCAGCGGCTGCTGGTTGGGGTTGCCCCAGCAGGTGTGCAGCCAGACCTCGGTGTCCACGCCCGCGATCTCGCGGTTGACGGCCTCGGTGAAGAACTCCAGGTCCTTCTCGGTGGCCCCGCCGGCGCCCGCGATGTGGTGCTGCGGCTCCTCCACCTGGATCACGCGGCAGCCCGCGGCGGCCACGGCCCGGAGCTCGGCGTTGATCAGGTCGGCCAGCGCCAGGATCAGGTCGCGGTCCGAGGCGTAGTGGCGGTTGACCAGCATCTTGGCCACCGACTGCCCGGTGATCGATCCGAACTTCACCGGCCGCGGGCTCAGCCGCTGCGCCACCTTGAAGAGCGCGGCGTACTCCAGCGGCCCGGCGGCGAGCGCCTGGCCGACCACGGCCGGCTGGTAGGCCTCCATCACCTCGCGCAGGATGTGGCCGGCCGGCAACCCCCGCCAGCCGCCGGCGGCGGCGCGGTCGACGTGGCCGGTGATGCCCTGCAGGCGCTCGATGACGTAGAAGAACCACGACTTGCCGCCCACGGTGAGGTCGAACCGCGCGTCGCCGTCGGTGACGATGTCGAGCCCGGCCATTTCCTGCTCGCGGACCAGGCACGTCACCGCGTCGAGGTACTGCTCGCGGAAGCGCGAGTCGCCGAGCGCGTCCTTGAAGCCGCGGCCGCGCAGCTCCTCGTCGAACCACTGCGGCCGGGGATAGGACCCGGTGATCGTCGTGGGCAGGACCAGGTCGCGCGTGGCGTTCAGCACGGGCAGAACTCTGCGGCGGCCGCGGAGCCCTGTCAAGTCGCGGGCGTGATTGACAAACCGCGCCCCACTCTCTACTGTTCGGCCACCATCCGGCAATCGACGCCCTCGGCGCGGAGGAATCACATGATCCGCATCCGGAACTTCGGGCTCTCCGGTGTCCTCGCGGTCCTCGTCCTGGCCGGGCTCGCGGTGCCCGGGGCCGCCGCGCCCGGCGGACCACCGGTCCGGATCGGCGGCACGCTCGCGCTGACGGGGCCGCTCGCCCCCACCGCGCTCCTGCACAGGATCGCCGGGGAGATCTACGTGGAGGAGCTGAACAAGGGCAGCGGGCTGCTCGGCCGGCCGGTCGAGTGGGTGCTGCTCGACGACCAGTCCAAGCCGGACCTGGCCCGCAGCCTCTACGAGAAGCTCGTCACCGTCGACAAGGTCGACCTGCTCATGGGGCCCTACGCGACGAGCGCGATCCTGTCGGCCATGGGAGTCGCCCAGCGCTATCAGAAGGTCCTCGTGCACCACACCTTCGGCATGCCGCACCTGGCGAAGTACGAGATGCACTTCCCGACGGCGGCCTTCGGACCCGAGCCGAACCGGACCGTGCCGGCCACGGTCTTCGACGCGCTGGCGGCGACGTCGAAGCCCCCGAAGACGGTCGCCATCGTGACCAGCAAGTTCCCGTCGGCGCAGTTCCAGTCGGCCGGCGCCCGCGAGGTGGCCGAGAAGCGCGGGCTCAAGGTGGCGCTCTACCTCGAGTACGAGTTCGGCACGCGCGACTGGGGCGCCCTCGCCGCGCGCATCAAGGACGCCAACGCCGATTTCCTCTGGGTCGGAGCGCTCGGGCTCGGCGGCAACCAGCTGCTCGAGGCCATGAAGAAGCTCGACTACACGCCGCCCCGTCATTTCCATCTCTTCCCGGCGCCCGGGCCGCTGGCGGTGGCGCCCGACGGCAAGCTCGCCCTGTCCACCACGGTCTTCGAGGAGCACCCGCCGTTCATGAACAACCGCGGCGCCGCCCGGCTGGTGCCGCTCTTCCGCGAGCGTGCCGTGAAGGCCAACGTGCCCTACCCGTACGTCGACACGCAGGCCGGCGGCTCGTTCGCCGCCTGGCAGGTGCTCGAGGCGGCGGTGACGGCGACCCGGAGCCTCGACGACAAGACGCTGGGCCAGTGGCTGCGGAAGAATCGCGTCGACACGATCATCGGCCCGCTGCGCTTCGACGGGCCGAACAACTACGGCGACGACCTCTTCAAGGTCAAGCAGGTCCAGGACGGCAAGTGGGTGGTGGTGTGGCCCAGGGCCTTCGCCGCGCCGGGCGCCCGGTTGCTGCCGCCCTGATCCGCGGCGGCGGGGGCGCGGAGGAGCCATGCCGAGCCTGACGCTCCTCGGCCAGGCGGTGGTGTCCGGGCTGCTGGCCGGCGGCGTCTACGGGCTCCTCGCGCTGGGCCTGAGCCTCTCCTGGGGGCTGCTCCGCCTGGTGAACCTGGCGCACTTCGCCCTCGCGCTGCTCGGCGCGTACCTCACCTACCAGCTCGGCACGGCCCTGGACCTCTCGCCGTGGGCGGCGGCCGCGCTGATCGTGCCGGCCTTCTTCGTCGTCGGCGTCGGCCTCCACCTGGTCTTCGCGCGTTTCCGCGTCACCGAGTTCACCTCGCTGCTGGTGACCTTCGGCCTCGCGGTCATCCTCGAGTCGGCGATCCAGTGGTTCTGGACGGCGGACTACCGCCGCTACGAGACGCCGTACGCCACGGCCTCCCTGCGCCTGGGGCCGCTGTTCGTGCCGGCGCTCGAGATGCTCGCCGCGCTGGCGGCGGCCGCGCTGGCGCTCGCCACGTGGGCGTGGCTGCGCTTCACGTACGTGGGCAAGGCGTTGCGGGCGAGCGCCGAGGATCCCGCCATCGCCGCCGCGTTCGGGGTGAACCACCGCCTGCAGGCCCTGCTCCTGTCCGGCGTGAGCGCGTCGTACGCCGGCGTCGCCGGCGCCTTCATCGCGCTGATCTCGACGCTGGCGCCCGCGCAGATCTGGGCGTGGGTCGGCGTCGTGTTCGCCGTGGTCATCATCGGCGGCCTGGCCAACCCGGTCGGGGCGCTGCTCGCCGGCTTCCTGATCGGCGTCAGCGAGTCCGTCACCATGGCCGTGGTGACGCCGGCCTGGGCGCCGCTCGTGTCGTTCTCGGTGCTGATCCTCCTGCTGATCCTGCGGCCGGGACGGGTGTGACCCGGTCGGGCCGCGGCGCCGCCGTCGCGCTGGGCGTCGGCGCGCTCGCGCTGGGCGCGCTGCCGGCGGTGGGGTTGCCCGCCTTCTACGAGTCGTTCCTCTATCTCGTCTTCTCGTGGATCGCCCTGGCCACGAGCTGGGCGATCCTGAGCGGCTACGCCGGGTACTTCAGCTTCGGCCACGGCGCATTCTTCGGGGCGGGCATGTACACGACGGCCACCCTGGCCGGCGCGCTGGGCGTGCCCTTCCTCGCGACGCTGCCCGCCGCCGGCGCGGTGGCGGCGGTCCTCGCCGCCGGGGTCGGCGCCGTGGTGTTCCGGGTGCGGCGCCTCCGCGGGGAGCTCTTCGCGTTGCTGACCCTGGCCGTCACGTTCATCCTCGCGACCATCGTGCTGAACACCCGCATCGACGGCGGGCCGGGCGTCTACCTGAGCGCGGTGCCGCTGCCGCGCCTCGTGTCGTCGCCGACGGGGACGCTCTACCTGCTGGCGCTGGCGCTCGCGGCGGCGACGCTCGGGCTGGCGCGGGCGATCGCCCGCTCGCGGCTCGGACTCGGCCTCTTCGCGATCCACGACGACGAGGACGTCGCCGAGGTCGAGGGCGTGCCGACGCTCGCCTACAAGCTCGCGGCCTTCACGCTCTCGGCCGGCCTCGCCGGCATCGCGGGCGGCATCCACGCGATGTACGTGAGCTACGTCACCGTGGGGGAGACGTTCTCGATCACGGTCCCGCTCTACGTCGTGCTGATGAGCGTGCTCGGCGGCGCCCGTCACTGGCTGGGGCCCGCGGTGGGCGCCGCGATCATCACGGCATCGCTCTACGCCTTCACGGGCGGCCAGCAGGCCGTGCTGGGGCGCGCGGTGGTCGCCCTGGCCCTGATCGGCGTCATCCTGCTCCTGCCCGAGGGCGTCGTGCCCGCGGTCCTGCGCCGGTGGCGCGCGTGGCGGCCTGGCCCCGGCCGACGCGCGGCCACCGAGGCCCGGGCCGCCACGAGCCCGGCGATCATCGCGCCCGCAGACCGACCCGCGGCAACGAGCGGACACGCCGTGGACGCACGGGGCGCGGTTCACGACGGCCGCCCGCAGCCCGCAGCGGGCGCCGCTCTCGAGTGCCGCGACGTGTGGAAGGCGTTCGGGGGCATCCAGGCGCTCCGCGGCGTCAGCCTCACCGTCGCGCCCGGGGAGATCCTCGGCCTGGTTGGCCCCAACGGGTCCGGCAAGACCACCCTCATCAACGTGGTGAGCGGACACCACGCGGTCACGCGAGGCCGCATCGCGCTCGGCACGACGGAGCTGACAGCCCGCCCCGCCCACGAGATCGCCGCCCTGGGGGTCGGCCGCACGTACCAGATCCCACGCCCGTTCGCCCGCTTCACCGCGCTCGAGAACGTGGCGCTGGCGGCCACGTTCGGCGCGGCCCGCCGCTCGCCGCGGCAGGCCCGCGCCGAGGCGCGCGAGTGGCTCGAGTTCACCGGTCTCGGCCGGCGGGCGGCGGCGTGGCCGCACGAGCTGAACCTCCACGAGCGCAAGTTCCTCGAGCTGGCCCGCGCGCTGGCGGCCCGGCCCCGCGTGATCCTGCTCGACGAGGTGCTGTCGGGCCTCGACTCCGCCGAGATCGCCGGCGCCATCGGGCTGATCCGGACGATCCGCGAGCGCGGCGTGGCGATCCTCTTCGTCGAGCACCTGATGCGCGCGGTCCTGGAGCTCTCGGACCGCGTCGTGGTGCTGAACGAGGGCGAGGTCATCGCCGAGGGCAGCCCGCGCGAATGCGTGCGTGCCTCGCGCGTCGTGGAGGTCCATCTCGGAAAGGCGCACGTCGCATGACGGCCGCGCGGCCCGGCGCCGACGGCGGTGAGCGGTCCACGCTGCTCGAGGTGCGCCGCCTCGCCATCGCCTACGGCGACGCGCCGGCGGTGCGGGAGGCCACCCTCGACATCTGCGCGGGCGAGGTGGTCGCGGTGATCGGGCCCAACGGGGCCGGCAAGAGCACGCTGGTGAACACCATCGCCGGCCTGCAGCGGCCGCGGGCGGGCGAGCTCCGCTTCGACGGGATCGACCTGGTCGCCGTCGCCCCGCACCTCGTCTGCCGGCACGGCATCGCGCTCGTCCCGGAGGGCCGGCGGCTGTTCGCCCGGATGACCGTGGAGGAGAATCTCGACATGGGCTGCTACCGGGGCGAAGCCCGCCGGACGCGCGCCGGGACGCTCGAGCGTGTGTACGCGCTCTTCCCCGTGCTGAGGGAACGGCGGCGGCAACTCGCCGGCTCGCTCTCGGGCGGGCAGCAGCAGATGGTGGCCATCGGCCGGGCCGTCATGGCGCAGCCCCGCCTGCTCCTGCTCGACGAGCCGTCGCTGGGCCTGGCGCCCGCGGTCGTCGATCGGATGTTCGAGACCATCCTCGCCATCCACGCCGAGGGCGTGGCCATCCTGCTGGTCGAGCAGAACGTGGTCCGCGCCCTCGACATCGCCGACCGCGCCTACGTCCTGGAGGAGGGCCGGACCGTGGCCGACGGCCCCCCCGCCGCGCTGCGGCAACACTCGCGCATCCAGGAGGCGTATCTGGGGCTCCGCGACGGCGGAGACGGCTGAGCGGCTCCTTCACAAACATCGCCCTTGACACGATTCGAACGGTCGTACTATTTTGCGCTCATGAAGGCGGCGAGGGCCGTCCGGGCAGCATCGAAGGGAGAGCAGACGCGGGAGGCCATACTCACGCACGCGCTCGGGCTGGCAACCCGCATCGGCTTCGAGGCGCTCAGCATCGGCCGGCTGGCCGAGGATCTCGGCATGTCCAAGAGCGGGCTGTTCGCGCACTTCCGGTCGAAGGAGGCGCTGCAGCTCGAGATCCTCCGCATGGCGGGCGCCCGGATGGTGGACAGCGTCGTGAAGCCGGCGCTCACCGCGCCGCGGGGCGAGCCGCGCGTGCGCGCGCTCTTCGAGAGCTGGCTCGCGTGGGAGACCTCGCCCAGCCTGCCGGGCGGATGTCCGTTCATGGCGGCCTCGTTCGAGCTCGACGACCGGCCCGGGCCGGTGCGCGATTTCGTCGTCCAGAGCCTGCGCGATTGGATGGACACCATGGCCGGCGCCGCGCGCATCGCCGTCCAGGAGGGTCACTTCCGCGCCGACCTCGACTGCGAGCAGTTCGCCCACGAGTGTCAGGGCATCGGCCTGGCGTTCGTGCACGCCTCCCGGCTGATGCGGGATCCCCAGGCGTTCGCGCGCGCGCGGACAGCCTTCGAGCATCTGCTGAGCCGGTGTCGAGCGCCGAAGCGCGCCGGCGAGCACGCGACGACCGCTCCCCGCACGGCCGCACACCGCTAGAACCCCGAGAAGGAGACGGCGATGACGGATGCGGAATACATCGCGGTGGAAAAAAGCACGAACGTTCGCTCTCGCAGGGGCCCCCGGTGGCTGCCCGTCGCGCGCGCCGCCAACCGGACGCTCTCGGCCATGGCGCCGGCGCTGGCGGCGCAGCTGGCCGAGCGCCTGTTCCTGACGCCGCCCCGGTCACGCCGACCGGCCCCGGAAGTGGCGTTGCTCGAGACGGCGCGTGCCCGGCCCATGAGAGTGGGCGGCCGGCCGTTCGTGACGTGGACGTGGGGCTGCGGGCCGCGAATCCTGCTGGTGCACGGCTGGGGTGGGCGCGGCGCGCAGCTCGGCGCGCTCGTCGAGCCGCTCGTCGGCCGCGGCTTCTCGGTCGTCGCCTTCGACGCGCCCGGCCACGGCGCCGCCGACGCCGGCCCCGTCACGGTGCCGGAGATGACGGCCGCGCTTCACGAGGCCGCTGGTCCCGGTCGCCGGCTCGCCGGGCTCGTCGCGCACTCGCTCGGCGCGGTGACGGCGACGACGGCCCTCTACACGGGGCTGGACGTCGCCGCGGCGGTCTACATCGCGCCCGCCGCCGACCTCGTCGCGGCGGCCTCGCGCTTCACCACGACGCTCGGATTCTCGCGCACCGTGGGCGAGCGGATGCGAGACGGCATCGAGCGCCGTGTCGGCATGCCGTGGTCCGCGTTCACGGTGACGGCCAGGGCGCCGGCGCTCGACACGCCGCTCCTGGTCGTGCACGACCGGGGCGACGCCGAAGTGCCGTGGCAGGACGGCATGGCGATCGCGCGCGCGTGGCCGGGGGCCGCGATGCTGATGACGGACGGCCTCGGCCACCGGCGCATCCTCGAGGCGCCGGACGTTGTGGCCGCCGCGGTGGACTTCGTCGCACGCCACGCCGGCGAGCACGGGCGGACGACGCCGGACGCGGCGGTCGCCGGCGCGCAGCCGGCGCCGGTGTCCTAGGTGGGTGTCCGGGTCACGGTCCCGGAGGCACGCCACGGCTGCGCCGGGGCGTGCCGAACGTCGGGGGGAATGGGAGGCCATGTCGGGGCCTCTCACGTCGGCACGATCGCGACGGCTCAGGCCGCCCCCGGCGGCGCGCCGAGCGTCCGCCACGTCACGCTGCGGGACGGCGCGCTCCTGCGGGTGCGGCCCATCGGCCCGGACGACGAGCCGCGGCTCCGAACGCTCTTCGGACGGCTGAGCCGCCGCACGATCTATCAGCGCTTCTTCCGGCCGTACGACCGGCTGCCGGAGGAGTGGTACCGGCGCTTCGCCAACGTCGACCACGTCACCCGGCTGGCGATCGTGGCCGAAGAGCCCGGCGTCGACGACCCGCCGCTGCGCGCGGTGGCGCGCTACGAGCCGGGTGGGGCGCCGGGCGTGGCCGAGGTCGCCGTCGTGGTCGAGGACGCCTGGCAGGGCCGCGGCCTCGGCCCCGTCCTGCTCGACGCGCTGCTCGCCGAGGGCGAGGCGCGCGGCGTGCACACCTTCACGGCCGACGTGCTGGCGCACAACCGGCCCATGCTGCGCGCGCTCTCCCGCGTCGCCCACGTGCGGCGGCGCGCGCTGGACGGCGACGTCCTCACGCTCGAGTTCGAGCGGGCGTATGCTATCGGCGCGCCGGGAAGGCGGAAGGAGGCACGACCATGGCCGTGATCAAGGTCAGGGACCTCGCGTACGGGCGGCTCCGGGCGCCCGACCTCGACGTGATGGAGGAGTTCCTCACCCACTTCGGCATGATCCGGTCGGCACGCACGCCGGACGCGCTCTACATGCGGGGCACGGATCCGACGCACCACATCCACATCACCGAGAAGGGCGACCCCAGGTTCCTGGCGTTCGGCTACTACGCGGCGAGCGAGGAGGACCTCGAGCGCCTGGCGCGGACGCCGGGGGCTTCGGCCGTCGAGAAGATCGACGAGCCCGGCGGCGGCAAGCGCGTGCGGCTCCGGGAGCCCAACGGCTACCAGATCGAGGTCGTGCACGGCATCGAGACGCCGGCGCCCATCCCGGTCGCGGTCCAGCCCATGAACACGGGCGCCGAGCCGCTGCGGCGGGCCGGCGAGCTCATGCGGCTGCGCACGTCGCCGTCACCGATCAAGCGCATCGGTCACGGCGTCATGGGTACGCCGAAGGTGCGGGAGACCGTGCAGTGGTTCCGCGACACGCTCGGGTTCATCTGCTCGGACGACGTGTACGTCGACCAGAGGGACAACGTCATCGGCTCGTTCAACCGCTGTGACCGCGGCGACGAGTACGTCGACCACCACACGTTCTTCTGCATCAGGAACGAGCGCGCCGGGCTCAACCACCTCTCGTTCGAGGTGCCGGACGTGGACGCGGTGTTCCGGGACCACGAGTACCTGGCGGGCCTCGGCAAGTACGAGCACATGTGGGGCGTCGGCCGCCACCTGCTGGGCAGCCAGGTCTACGACTACTGGGCCGACCCGTGGGGCCGGGTGCACGAGCGGTGGGCCGACACCGACCGGCTCAACGCGAGGACCCCGGGCAATCTGCTCTCGGCGGACGAAGCGCTCCGTAGCCAGTGGGGCGAGCGTCCGCCGCAGAAGTTCATCGGGCACGTGAGCCCCTAGCGGCCCGACAGGAATCACCGGTTGACAGGTCCGGCGATTCGCGGATAATTCGGCCACCGACGCCGCGTCCCGTCCGCTCGCTCGCTTCCCCGCTCCCGGGGTCATGTTCGACCTTCTCGGTTGAGCGAACCGCCGGACCTTCGCAAGCTGCCTCGTCCTGGCTCTCGCCCTCGCCCTGATGGCGCCCGCGCGGTCCGCGGCCGCGCCGAAGGGCACCGTCACCTACGCGGTGCACATCACCATCGCGCCGGCGTGGTTCGATCCGGCCGACAATCCCGGCCAGATCACGCCGTTCATCATCCAGTACGCGCTGCACGACGCCCTGATCAAGCCGATGCCGGCGGGGATGACGACGCCGAGCCTGGCCGAGTCGTGGACGGCGTCGAAGGACGGCCGCGTCTACGAGTTCGTGCTCCGCAAGAACGCCGTCTTCCACAACGGCGACTCGCTGACCACCGAGGACGTGAAGTTCAGCTTCGAGCGCTACCGGGGCGCGGCGGCGACGCTGCTCGAGGACAAGGTCGAGGCCGTCACGATCGGCGATCCCCACCGGGTGCGCTTCCACACCTGAAGCAGCCGTGGCCCGACTTCATGGGCTTCTATGGCTCGCCGGCGACGGGCGCGGGCTGGATCGTGCCCAAGAAGTACCTCCAGAAGGTCGGCGACGACGGATTCAAGAGGGCCCCGGTCGGGGCCGGGCCGTTCAAGCTGGCCAGCATGACGCCGGGGGTGGAGATCGTCCTGGAGGCGCACGACAAGTACTGGCGCAAGACGCCCAGGGTCCAGCGGATCGTGCTCAAGAGCGTGCCCGAGGGATCGACACGCCTGGCCATGCTCAAGCGCGGCGAGGTCCAGATCGCCTACAAGACCGACGGGCCGCTGGGCTCGCTGTGCATCCTGAGCGTGACCATCTTCCTGCTCGTCCGGCTGACCGGCGACCCGGCAACCCTGCTGGCCGCGCCCGACGCCAAGGAGGCCGACCTGCAGGCGATCCGCGCGCAGCTCGGCCTCGACCGCTCCTGGCCCGTGCAGTACCTGCACTTCGTCGGCGGGGCGGTCCGGGGCGACTTCGGCACGTCGCTCTACTACCGCGTCCGCGCCGGCAGCCTCTACTGGCAGCGGCGGCCCGCCTCGCTCCAGCTCGCCGCCGCCGCCATGGCCATCTCGCTGCTGGTGGGCCTCTCGATCGGCATCCTGGCCGCCGTGAACGTCGGCCGCTGGTGGGACAGCGTCGGCAAGCTGATCGCGCTGCTGGGCCTCTCCATGCCCAGCTTCTGGCTGGGCCTGCTGCTGATCTACTTCTTCGCGGTGGTCCTGCCGTGGCTCCCGACCTCGGGCCGGGGGACGGCCGCGCACCTGGTGATGCCGGCCATCGCCTTGAGCGGCTACTTCACCGCCGCCCACATGCGCCTCACGCGCTCCTCGATGCTGGACGTCCTCGGCAGCGAGTACGTCAAGCTGGCCCGGCTCAAGGGGCTGCCCGAGACCCGGGTGCTCGTCAAGCACGCGTTCAAGAACGCGTTGATCCCGGTCGCGACGCTGGCCGGCATCAACCTGGTTTTGATGATCAACGTCGCGGTGGTCGTCGAGACGGTGTTCGCGTGGCCCGGCATCGGCCGCCTCCGACATCCTCTATGCCTGGATCGATCCCCGCATCCGCCTCGAGCGCTAGCCCGCTCCCCCACGCGTGGAGCCCGGCCTGGCGTCGCCTGCGCGACGGCGCCCGCGACCTGCCGGTCGTCCCTGTCACGATCCTCGGCGCGACCCTGCTCGCCGCGGTCTTCGCGGACGTCCTGGCGCCGCACGATCCCGTGCTCGGCAACCTGCGCCACCGCCACCGCCCGCCGGCCTGGCTGGCCGGCGGCGACGCCAGCCACCTCCTGGGCACGGACCACCTCGGCCGCGACGTCCTGAGCCGCCTGCTCTTCGGGGCGCGCATCTCGCTGCTCGTGAGCTTCACGGCCGCGGTGGTGGCGGGCGCGCTGGGCACGGCGATTGGCATCGTCTCGGGCTACTGCGGCCGCTGGGTCGATCAGCTCGTCATGCGCGTCGTCGATGCCTGGATCGCCCTGCCGGCGATCAGCTTCGCGATCTTTCTGGCCGTGCTGGTGGGCCCCGGCGAGATGAACATCGTGATCATCCTGGCCGGCATCTTTTGGACGCGCTATGCCCGCGTCATCCGGGGCGAGGTGCTGTCGCTCAAGGAGCGCGACTACGTCCGCCTCGCCATCGTGGCCAACTGCAGCAAGTGGACGATCATGCGCCGGCACATCCTGCCCAACGTGATCAACACGTCGATCGTGCTGTCCACGCTGATCGTCGGGGTCGTCATCGTGGCCGAGGCGGCGCTCTCCTTCCTCGGCGTCGGGGTGCCGCCTCCCAAGCCCGCCTGGGGTCTCATGCTGGCCGACGGCAAGGAGGGGCTGATGGCGGGCTACTGGGGGGTGACGCTGTTCCCGGGCCTGGCCATCATGCTGGTCGTGCTCGCCGCCAACCTGCTCGGCGACTGGCTCCGCGTCAAGCTGGACCCGCAGCTCAGACAGCTCTGACCGGCGAAGCGCGGTGCGTCCGGGCCGGGACCGCCCGCTGCGGTCCCGGCCCGGCATCGTCGCGCCGTCCGCGGCCGCGTCAGGCCTTGTCGAGCCAGACGGTGTGCATGTTGATCAGGCCGGCGGGGATGATGTGGAACCCCTTCACGTACTTGTGGTGGATCTTCTGCTCGTTGACGTGGAGCAGGACCACGACCGGAGCGTCGTCGAGGATCGCCTTCACCGCATCCTCGTAGTACTTCTTCCGCTTCTTGAAGTCGTGCTCCTCCCGCGCCAGCTCCACCGCGCGGTCGAAGTCCTTGTTGACCCACCGGCCGGCGTTCCACGTCTCCCCCGAGTGCAGCTCGGGATAGAGCGTCTCGTCGGGGTCGAGGTCGGCGTCCCACTGGACTTGCACGAGGTCCCACTGCCGCTCCTGCAGCCAGCGCCGGCGGAACGTCGGGAAGTCGGCCACCTCGATGCGCACCGTGAGGCCGATCCTGGCGAGGTGGGCCTGGACCATCTCTGCCCGGCGGGGCGCCGCTCCCGTGTTGACGGAAAGCAGCAGGATCTCCCGCCCGTCGTATTTCGCCTGCTTCATGAGCGCCTTCGCCTGCTCGGGATCGTAGTGCTGGCCGTTCTTGCCCGACTCGAAGGCGGGGTCGTAGAAGCCGCCCATCGGCGGCGAGATCGGCCCGTGGGCGACGATACCCTCCCCGAACTCCACCTTGTCGAGGATCTCCTTGCGGTCGATGGCGAAGGTCACCGCCTTGCGCAGGGCCTTGTCGTTGAACGGCTCCTTGGCCGTGTTCATGTGCATGCACACCCAGTTGCCACCGACGGCGGAGAGCGCGGTGAGCCTGGAATCCTGACGCAGATCGCCCACGAACTGGGGCACCACGTAGTTGATGAGGTCCACCTCGCCCGTCTTGAGCGCGGCGACCAGCGTCGAGGGCTCGACGATGATCTTGATCATCACCCGGTCGAGGTACGGCAGCCTGTCGCCGCTGGCGTCCGTCTCCCAGTAGTTCGGGTTCCTCTCGAGCAGGATGTGGTCGCCTTCCTTCCACTCCACGAACTTGAAGGGCCCGGTGCCCACCGGGTTCCGGCCGTACGCCTTGCCCCGTTCCTTGACCGCCCGCGGGTTGAGGATCGTCGCCGCGCGTCCCGTGGAGCCCGTGAAGGCCACGCGCAGGAACGGATACGGCTTGGTGAAGTGGAGCTTGAGCGTGTGGGAGTCGGGCGTCTCGATCGCCTCCAGCAGCGCCAGCTTCCAGGCGTGGATGGGCGCCTGGTTCTTGTCCTTCACCCGCTCCAGGTTCCACTTCACCTCGGCCGCCGTGCACGGGTCGCCGTTGTGGAAGGTGACGCCCTTGTGGAGCCGGAACACGTGGATGCGGTCCCCCTGGATCTCCCACTCCCGCGCCAGGTCCGGCTTGAAGTCGACGCTCTTGCCGTCGGGAGAGGTGATCTTCAGGAGGCCGTTGTAGATGTTGTTGTGGATCGAGCACGCCACGATCGACGTCGTGTTGTGCGCGTCGAGCGTGTCGATGTTGGAGAAGCTGCCGATCCTGATGGTGCCGCCGCGCTTCGGCTTCTGGGCGTGGGCCAGGGACGGCCATCCCAGGGGCAGCGCGCCCGCCGCGACGCCGGCCGCCGTCCAGCCGAGCGTCTTCAGCACGGCGCGGCGCTCGACTTCCTCGCGCATCAGCCCGTTGACGACCTCGAACCCGTCTCGGCTCTTCATGGCAGGGGTCCTCCTTTGTCCACGGAGGGCCGCGCCGCCCCCGTCGGGGCGGTGGCGCCGTAGAGGTGACAGGCAACGACGCGACCCGGCCCCGCGGGTTGGAGAGGAGGCTCGGCGTCGTCGCAGGGAGCAAAGCGGAACGGACAGCGGCTCGCGAAGCGGCAGCCGCGCGGGAGATCGATCGGGCTCGGCAGCTCGCCCTGGAGCAGCCGCGCCGGCTGGTCGAAGATGGACGTCCGGCCGTCGCCGATGGTCGGGATCGCGGCCATCAGCGCCTGCGTGTAGGGGTGCAGGGGCTGCTCGAACAGCGCGGAGGTCGGGGCCACCTCCACCAGGGCGCCGAGGTACATCACGGCCACCCGGTGGCTCACGAAGCGGATCACCCCGAGGTCGTGCGACACGAACAGATAGGCGAGACCCAGGCGCTCCTGCAGCTGGACGAACAGGTTCAGGATCTGCGCGCGCACCGACACGTCGAGCGCGGACACCGCCTCGTCGGCGACGACCAGGCGCGGCCCCACCGCGAGTGCCCGGGCGATGCCGACGCGCTGGCGCTGGCCGCCGCTCAGCTCGTGCGGGTAGCGCTCCGCGTGCTCCGGCGGCAGACCCACCATCTCGAGCAGGGCGCGCACGCGCCCCGCGATCTCGGGGCCCTCGGCCAGGCGGTGCACGCGAATCGGCTCGGCGACGATCCGTGCCACCGTCATGCGGGGGTTGAGGGACGTGTACGGATCCTGGAAGACGATCTGCGCCTTCCGGCGGAAGGGCAGGAGACCGTTCTCGGGGAGCGCCGTGATGTCCTCGCCGTCGAGCTTCACGCGTCCGCGTGTCGGCTCGATGGCGCGCAGGACGAGACGGCCGGTGGTCGTCTTGCCGCAGCCGCTCTCGCCGACAAGACCGAGGGTCTCGCCGGCGTCGATCGTGAAGCTCACGCCGTCCACCGCGCGGACGACGCGACGGCGCCCGGGCAACACGCGGGCGAGGAGTCCGTCACGCATCGGGAAGTGCTTGACGAGATCGTCGACCTCGAGGAGGGGCATCGCTCAGGCCCGCCGGGCCGGAGCCACGCCCACCAGATGGCACGCCGCCAGCTGGCCGACGCCGGCCGGGCGCAAGGCGGGCACGTCGACGGCGCAGCGCGGCTCGGCGACGGGACAGCGCGGGTGGAAGCGACAGCCCGGCGGCTGCGCCCGCAGCCCCGGCATGACGCCGCCGATGGCGCCCAGGCGCGCGGTGCCGTGAAGGCCCGGGAGGCAGTCGATCAGCGCGCGGGTGTAGGGGTGAGCGGGCGCCCGGAAGATCGTCGCGACGGGCGCTTCCTCCACGATGCGGCCGGCGTACATCACGAGCACGCGGTGGCACATCTGGGAGACGATGCCGAGGTCGTGGGAGACGAGGAGCACCGCCATCCCCAGCTCCCGCGCGAGACGCCGGATGAGGGCCAGGACCTGCGCCTGGATCGTCACGTCGAGCGCCGTCGTCGGCTCGTCCGCGATCAGGAGGCGCGGCGTGCAGGACACACCCATGCCGATCATCACGCGCTGGGCCATGCCGCCGGAGAACTGGTGCGGGTAGTCGCGGATGCGGGCGGCGGCCGACGGAATGCCCACGCGCGCCAGGATCTCCACCGCCCGCTGCCGGAACCGCCGATGTCGGGGCATCGCGAACGGGCCGCGTGTGTCCGGACCGCGGCTCAGGTGCAGCGCCATCGCCTCCACGAGCTGGTCCCCCACGCGCATCACCGGGTTCAGCGATGCGCCCGGGTTCTGGAAGATCATGGCGATCTCCTTGCCCCGGATGCGGGCCAGCGCGGGCTCCGCGAGGGCGAGCAGGTTCTGGCCGCGGAAGCGCACCTCGCCGCTGACGCGCCCGGGCGGACAGCGCACGAGGCCCAGGATCGCCTCCGAGGTGAGGGTCTTGCCGGCTCCCGACTCGCCGACGAGGCCGACGATCTCGCCCCGACCGACGGTGAAGCCGACACCGTCCACCGCGCGCAGCGGTCCGTCCTCGGCGAGGAACTCGACGACGAGGTCACGGACGTCCAGCACCGGCTCGGTCACGGGGTCGCGGGCGTCGCGCACGGGGTCCACGATCACCGGCGCAGCCGTGGATCGAGGAGGTCGCGGAGACCGTCGCCGAGGAGGTTCAGACCGACGACCGTCACCATGAGCGCGATTCCGGGGACGGTCGAGATGTGGGGCGCCATCACGATGAAGTTCCGCCCCTCCGCGATCATCGAGCCCCACACGGGCGTGGGCGGAGGCGGCCCCAGCCCGAGGAAGGACAGGCCGGCTTCGGTGATGATGGCGCCGGACACCCGGAGGGCCGCCTGCACGATGATCGGCGCCAGCACGTTGGGCAGCACGTGATGGGCGATGATGGCGGGGCTCGACACGCCGGCAAGGCGCGCGGCCTCGATGAAGGGCTCCTCCTTGACGGCCAGCACGTCGGCGCGCGTCACGCGCGCAAAGGGCGCGATGAAACCCACGGCCACGGCGATGATCACGTTCTTCACGCCGAAGCCCATGACCGCCATCATCGCGATGGCGAGGATGATGATGGGGAAGGCGAACAGCCCGTCCATGACGCGCATGATCACCGCGTCCACCCAGCCCCCGTAGTAGCCGGCCACGAGGCCCAGGACGACGCCGACCACCATGGCCAGGAGGACGGCCATGACGCCCACCAGGAGCGCGATGCGCGCGCCGAAGACGATCCGGCTCAACACGTCGCGCCCGAAACTGTCCGTGCCCGCCCAATGGGACCAGCTCGGCGTCGCGTTGGCCGGACCCACGCCCTGCGCGACGGGGTCGTACGGGGCGAGGGCACCCGCGAAGACGGCCATCAGCACGATGGCGACGAACACCGCGAGGCCGAAGACCGCGCCGCGGTTCCGGGCGAACCGGCGCCACCAGCGGCGTGCGCTCGTGAGGCCGCCCGCGCCGGCGGCCCGGTCCGAGTCCGCAGCCGGTGAGGCGAGGGGCAGGCTGTCGGCGTCGAGCGGCCGGGCCATCACGCCAGCCGGATCCGTGGGTTGAGGAACGCGTAGGTGAGGTCGACCACCAGGTTCACGACGACGACGGCGAACACGCCGACCAGGATCGTGCCCTGCACGACCGCGTAGTCGCGGTTCAGGATGGCGGCGACGGTGAGACGCCCCATGCCCGGGATCCCGAACACCGTCTCGGTGAGGACGGCGCCACCGAGGAGCGCGCCGAACTGCAGGCCGATCACGGTCACCACGGGAATGAGCGCGTTGGCCAGCGCGTGGCGGTACACGAGCGCGGCCTGGCGCACGCCGCGGGCCCGCGCCGCCTTGATGTAGTCCTGGTCGAGCACCTCGAGCAGGGACGACCGGATGATGCGGGCGACCAGCCCCGAGAAGAACGTGCCCAGCGTGATGGCCGGAAGCACGAGCTTCCACGTGCCGTTCCAGACGTCTTCCCACGGGTGGACGTAGCCCACGGCGGGGAACCAGCCGAGGTAGACGCTGAAGATCCAGATGAGGACGATGCCCTTCCAGAAGCTCGGCATCGAGTACGCGAAGATCGCGAACCCCATCGACCCCCAGTCCCACGGGGTGTCCTTGCGCATCGCGGCCACGACGCCGGAGGGCACGGCCACGACGACGCCGACGATCAGGCTCGCCACCACCAGCGACAGCGTGGGCAGGAACGCTTCCCACACGAGCCGGCTCACGCGCTCGTGGTTGATGTAGGAGTCGCCGAGGTCGCCGCGCAGGATGGCTCCGAGCCAGATCAGGTACTGGGTGACGAGCGAGCGGTCGAGGCCCAGCTTGGTCTGCAATCGGCGATAGGCCTCCTGCGTGAAGTCGTCACCGAGCATCATGAGGACGGGGTCGCCCGGGACGAGGCGCATGAGGGCGAAGATGATCACCGATACCGTGAACAGCACGGCGATCGTCTGAGCGATCCGGGAGACGAAGAATCGGAACATTGTCCGACCTCACTCCTGGGGCGGGTCGCGGTGGCGACGAGTATAACTCAGGTCCGGAGGGGCGAATCCCCGTGGGCAGCGCTCGCGCGGCCACCACGTTCAGAGCCGGCGGACGCGCGGGAACAGCAGCGCCGCGCCGCCCGCCAGCGCGACCAGCGTCAGCCCGCTGGTGCCGAGGGCGACGGTCACGCTGAACAGCGACGCCAGGGCGCCGATGTGCATCTGGCCGAGCGGCGCGAGCCCGATCGCCACCACCCACGCGCCGCCGGCGCGGCCGCGGAGCTCGGTCGGCACCGAGAGCTGCATCAGGCTCTGCGCCAGCAGATCGGCGAGGGCGCCGATCGCGTTCACCGCCACCAGCACGAGCAGCACGCCGGCCAGCCCGACGACATGCGGCGCGAGGCCGAGCGCGACGAGGCCGACGCCGAACGCGCCCAGCACGGTGAGGAACAGCGCGCCGCCACCCGCCGACGGGCGGCGCGCCCAGACGGCGAACAGGCCGACGATGCCGCCCACCGAGCGCGCGGCGTTCAACGCCCCGAGCCCCTCCGGACCGGCGTGCAGGACGTCGCGCGCGAGGCTCGGCAGCACCGTCTGGTGCGCGAAGCCGAGCACCTCGGCGGCGGCGGTCAGCAGCATCAGGACCGGCAGCACCCGGTCCTGCCGGAGCGCCGTCGCGAACCCCACGAACGTGCCCCACATCGACCCGGGCGCCCGCGGCGCCGCTCCCGCAGGCGCCGATGCCGGCAGCAGGGCGACCGCGCCCGCGAGGAAGCTCGCGGCCACGGCGAGGTACGCCGCGCCGGCGCCCCAGCGCGCGATCACGGCGCCGGCGCCGAGGGAGCCGAACAGCCAGCCGACGCGCATGGCGACGCCGAGCACGGCGAGCGCGCCGACGAGGCGGCCGGCGCCGACCACGTCGTGCGCGTAGCTCTGGCGGGCCGCGTGCTCGACCCCGCGCAGGGCGCCGGCCGCCAGGGTCAGGCCGACGAGGTGGCCGAACGTCGCGAGGCCGGAGACGGCGAGCACGCCGATCGTCGATGCCGTGACCGCCTGCCCGATGCTCGTCGCCAGCAGCAGCCGGTGGCGCGGGACCTGGTCGGCCAGCACCCCCGCCGGGACGCCGACGAAGAAGAGCGGCGCCGCGCGCGCGCCCATCGCGACACCGACGAGGAACGGCGAGTTCGTCAGCTCGAGCGCGAGCCAGCCGAGGACGACCAGCTCGCCCATCATGCCGGCCGAGTTCAGGACCATCGTGGCGCCGAGCCAGCGGAAGTCGGGCAGCCGGAACAGCGCGGACGCAGCGGACGGCATGGGCCGGGTGCGGCCGTGTCTCAGATGGGGGCCAGCGTCATGACGCGCCGCCGGCCTGGACCTGGAACCGCCACCCGGCGCCGTGGCGCACGATGCGGCCGGCGGTCGGGTGGTGGAAGTGGGTGCCCAGGACGGTGACCGCGGTGTCGGCGTAGCGCTCGCAGAAGGCGCGGCGCGTGGCCCGCGCGTGGGCGGGGTCGCTGTCGAAGTGGCTGCTCCAGCCGGGCTCGGCCACCTGGATCGGACAGTGCATGAGGTCGCCGGTGATGACGGCGTCTCCGTCGCCGCCGCGCAGGCGCACGCTGACATGGCCGGGGGTGTGCCCCGGTGTCGGCTCGAGCCAGACCTCGTCCGACACGCGATGGTCCATCTCGACGAGCCGGGCGAGGCCGGCGTCGAGCACCGGCGCCACGCTGTCGGCCACGATGCGCCGCGTGTCGGCGTCCTCCTCGGCCGACCAGTGCTCCCACTCGCGGCGCGCGAACAGGTAGCGGGCCCGGGGAAACGTCGGCACCCAGCGGCCGCCGTCGAGACGCGTGTTCCAGCCGACGTGATCGACGTGCAGGTGCGTGCACAGCACCACGTCGACCGACTCCGGTGGCACGCCGGCCGCCGCGAGGTCCTCGAGGAAGGGCGTGCGCATCATGTGGAACGGGGCGCGGCCGCCGCGGTCCTTGTCGTTGCCGACGCACGTGTCGACCAGCATCGTCAGTCCGGGGGCGCGAACGACGAAGGCGTGGATGGACTGCAAGAACCGTCCGCGCTCGTCCAGGAAGTGCGGGGCCAGCCAGTGGCGGTGGCGCTCGACGGCCTCCGGCGTGGCGTCGGGCAGGAGCCACGTCGGCCGGGTGGGACCGGCCCGCTCGACGACCGCGGTGACGCCGAGGCGGCCGAGCGAGAGCGGCTTCACGATCTGCCCATGGGAGCGAGCCGCCGCCCGGCCGTCACCTCTCGAGCGTCCCTCCTCTCGTCGCGATGCATCTTGTAGCACGGTTGGGCGGGGCGTTGGGGAGGCGGCGGTCGGCGGTGGCGGAGCCGGCGCCGGGCGGTGGCCGGCGGGCCGAGGCCGCGTGGTAGAGTGGCGTCTCCGGCACCGGCCGGCCGGTCGATGACCCATCCGCGAGGACGAGGAATCATGGCAGACACGATCCACGTCACCGAGACGGTGCTGCGCGACGCGCACCAGTCGCTCCTGGCCACCCGCATGCGGACCGAGGACATGCTCCCCGTCGCCGGCAAGCTGGACGCCGTCGGCTACTGGTCGCTCGAGGTCTGGGGCGGGGCGACGTTCGACGCGTGCCTGCGGTACTTGAAGGAGTGCCCCTGGGAGCGCCTGCACGCGCTGCGGGCGGCGATCCCGTCCACGCGGCTGCAGATGCTGCTCCGGGGGCAGAACGTGGTCGGCTACCGCAACTACCCCGACGACGTCGTCCGGCTCTTCGTCGAGCGCGCGGCGGCGGGCGGCGTCGACGTGTTCAGGATCTTCGACGCCATGAACGACGTGCGCAACATGACGACGGCGATCGAGGCGGCCCTGCGGGCGGGCAAGACCGTGGAGGGGACGATCTGCTACACGGTGAGCCCGGTCCACTCGGTCGACTACTTCGTGCGGGTCGGGGAGCAGCTGGCCGAGCTGGGCGTGCAGATCCTCTGCCTCAAGGACATGGCGGGGATGCTGGCGCCCTATCCCGCGGCCGAGATCGTGGCGAAGCTCAAGGCGCGGGTGCCGCTGCCGCTGCACCTGCACTCGCACTGCACGGCGGGGCTCGCCCCGATGACGTACATGCTCGCCATCGAGGCCGGCGTCGACATGGTGGACACGGCCCTGTCGCCGCTGGCCCAGGGCGCGTCCCAGCCCGCCACGGAAGCCCTCGTCGCCGCGCTGCTCGGGACCCGCCACGACACCGGGCTCGACCTCGCCCTGCTCGGCGAGCTGGCCGAATACTTCCACGGCGTGCGCCGCAAGTACGCGGAGTTCGAGAGCGCCGTGGCGAACCGCATCGACCCCGACGTGCTGGTGTCCCAGATCCCGGGTGGCATGCTGTCGAACCTGGTGGCGCAGCTGAGGGCGGCGAAGGCCGAGGACCGGCTGGCGTCGGTGCTGGCCGAGATGCCCCGCGTCCGCCAGGACCTGGGCTACCCTCCGCTCGTCACGCCCACGAGCCAGATCGTGGGGTCGCAGGCGGCGCTCAACGTGATGACCGGCAAGCGCTACGCGATGGTGCCGACGGAGACGACGAACTACGTCCGTGGCCTCTACGGCGAGCCGCCGGGCCCGATCGACGAGGCGGTGAGGAAGAAGATCCTCGGCACGCAGGAGCCGATCACGTGCCGGCCGGCCGACCTCCTGCCCCCGGGCCTGGACGCCGCGCGGCGGGAGATCGGCAGCCTCGCCCGGAACGACGACGACGTGCTGTCGTACGCGCTCTTCCCCGACATCGCCCGCGAGTTCTTCCAGTCGCGGGAGGCGAGCGGCGCCGCGGGAGACCGCGGTCGATGAGGTCCGCGACGTGACTGGCACGGGAGGATTCCACATGCTCCGGACGCTGCCCCTGCTCACCCCGCTCGTGCTCCTCGCCCTGCTCGGGGCCCCGTCGCCCGCCGCCGCGCAGATCCCGCGCGACGTCGTCGTCGTCGGCATGGAGGCCGAGCCGCCGGGACTCGACCCGGCCCAGGCGCTCGGCCTGCACACCCTGCGGGTGACGCACGAGATCTTCGAGACGCTCGTGACCACGCCACGGGACAGCACCGAGATCGTGCCCGGGCTGGCCGAGTCGTGGGAGGCGTCGCCGAACGGCCTGGCCTGGACGTTCAAGCTCCGCAAGGGGGTCCGGTTCCACGACGGCACTCCGCTGGACGCCGCCGCCGTGAAGTTCACGTACGACCGCGTCATCGACCCGAGCCATCCCCACCACAAGAGCGGGAAGTGGTCGTTCATCGTGGGGTACCTCTCGAGCGTGAAGTCGATCGACGTGCTCGACCCGCTGACGGTGCGCCTGAACCTCAAGTACCCGACCAGCTCGCTGGGCGCCCTGCTGGCCCTGCCGAACTGCGGCATCGTGAGCCCGGCGGCCTTCACGAAGGCCCCGGCCGACTTCAACTTCCGCCCGGTGGGCAGCGGCCGCTACAGGTTCGACACGTGGGAGCGCGGCAGCCGCCTGGTCCTCGCGCGCAACGAGGACTACGCCGGCGCCAGGGGGCTCCCGAAGACCCTGGTCTACCGCGGCATCCCGGAGGCGAACGCGCGGGTGACCGAGTTGCTCACCGGCGGCGTCGATCTCATCCTGCCCATCCCGCCGGACTTCGTGGAGCGCCTGCAGAAGGCGCCCGGTGTCACGGTGCACAAGAAGCTCGGCCTGACGGCCTGGTACGTGGGCTTGAACGTCGAGAAGAAGCCGTTCACCGACAAGCGCGTGCGGCAGGCGCTGAACTACGCCGTCGACAAGGAGGCCATCGTCCGCGACATCCTGAAGGGCACCGGCGTGGTGTCCACCGGCCCGCTCCTCCCCGGGACGTGGGCCCACGAGCCGAACGTGAAGAAGTATCCCCGCGACCCGGCGATGGCCAAGCGGCTCCTGGCCGAGGCGGGCTACCCGGGCGGCTTCGAGATCGATTTCTGGGTGCCGGAGTCGGGCTCCGGAATGCAGGCGCCGGTGGAGATGGCCACCGTCATCCAGGCCAACCTGGCCGCCGCGGGCGTGAAGGCCGCGCTCAGGACGTTCGAGTGGGGCTCGTACATCGGGAAGCTGCGGTCCGACGCTCCGGCCATGTTCGCGTTCTCGTGGTTCCTCAAGTCCGAGGACCCCGACCTGTCGATGTACCCGCTGTTCTTCTCGAAGAACACGCCGCTGCCCAACCGCTCGAACTACGCGAACCGCGACGTGGACCAGCTCCTCGTGCAGGCGCGTCAGGTGTCCGACCGCGCCAAGCGCGCGGCGCTCTACCGCCAGGCGCAGCGGATCATCGTGGAGGAGGCGCCCTGGATCTTCGTCGACCACGAGGTGCAGGTGGTGGCCACCCGCGCCGGCGTGAAGGGCTTCACGCTGCACCCCAGCGGCTTCGACCTCCGCGTGGAGCACATCACCAAGGAGTAGCCTAGCGCGCCGCCGCGCGGGGGTCGAGGACGTCGCGCAGGGCGTCGCCCACCACGTTGAGGGCCAGCGTGGTCACGAAGATCGCGAGCCCGGGCAGCAGGACGACGTGGGGGCTCAGGACCACGAACTGCCGGCCGGTGGCGATCATCGCGCCCCAGTCGGCCGTCGGCGGCTGGGTGCCCAGCCCGAGGAACGACAGCCCGGCCGTGGCCAGGATCTTGACGCCCACGTCCAGGCTGAAGGCCACGACGACCGGCGACACCAGGTGCGGGAGCACGTGGCGCGCCAGGATGCGGCGGTCCGGGCTTCCCAGGGCCCGGGCCGCCTCCACGAACTCCCGCTCGCGGAGGGAGAGCACGAGGCCCCGCGCCAGCCGGGTGTAGAGCGGGAAGCCCACGATGCCGACCGCGACCATCGCGTTGCGGAGGCCGGGGCCCAGGCCGGCGACGATGGCGATGGCCAGCAGGATGTAGGGAAAGGCCATGAGCACGTCGGTGGTCCGCATGACCGCCGTCTCCACCCCGCCCCGGTAGTAGCCGCCCAGCACGCCGAGCGCGACGCCGATCAGCAGCGAGAGCGCCGCCGCCGAGACGCCGGCCAGCAGCGACACGCGCGCCCCCCAGACGAGCCGCGACAGCAGGTCGCGCCCGAACTCGTCGGTGCCGAGCGGATGGCCCGGCGTGAGCGGCGCCTGCAGGCGGTTCGGCGTGTCCACGGCGTTGGGGGGGAGCAGCGGCAGCCAGGGCGCCAGCCCGGCGGCGACGACGGCGCCGGTCAGCACCAGCGCGGCCAGCACGGCCAGCCGGTTGCGCCGGGCCAGGCGCGCGACGGCGTGGGGCCTCGGGGCGAGCCCGAGCCGGCGGGCGCTGGTGGAAGCGGCGGCGGGAGTCACCGACATGGTCGCGGACGCTCCGCGCGGGTCGCCGGCATCAGTCGTAGCGGATGCGCGGGTCGAGCCAGGCGTAGAGCAGGTCGACCACCAGGTTCACCAGGACGAAGGTGAGCGCGACGACCAGCACGCAGCCCTGCACCAGCGGATAGTCGCGCTGCAGGATGGCGTGGAGCATCAGCGTGCCGACGCCCGGCCAGGCGAAGACCGTCTCGGTGAGCACGGCGCCGCCCAGCAGGTATCCGACCTGCACGCCGACCACGGTCACGATCGGGACGAGCGCGTTCGTGAGCCCGTGGCGCACCACCACCCGCCGCTCGCCCAGCCCCTTGGCCCGCGCCGTGCGGATGTAGTCCTGGCCGAGGACGTCGAGCATCGTGCTGCGCGTGAGCCGCGCGACGAGCGTGGTCGAGGCGGCGGCGATGGTGACCGAGGGCAGGACGAGGTGCGCGAGCAGGTCGGCCGGGCCCCTGGCGCCGTACGGCGCGTACATCCCCGAGGCGGGCAGCCACCGGAGCGAGAGCGCGAACACCACCATGAGGACGAGCCCGAGCCAGAACACCGGCATGCTGGCGCCGAACAGCGAGGCCACTGCGCTGACACGGTCGAGCAGCGAGTTGGGCCGCGTGGCGGAGGCCACGCCCAGCGCCATGCCGAAGATCGTCGACAGGACCAGGCCCGTGCCCGTCAGGATGAGCGTCGCCTGGAACCGCTCGAGGCCCTCCGGGAGCACCGGCCGCTTCGTCCAGAACGAGCGTCCGAGATCGCCCTGCGCGACCAGCGCGAGCCACCGCACGTACTGCACGGGCAGCGGCTCGGTCAGGCCCAGCTCGGCCCGCAGCCGGCCGAGCTCCGCCTCCGTGGCCTCGGCCCCCAGCATGATCGCGGCCGGGTCCCCGGGCGCGAGCTGCAGGACGACGAACACCACGATGGAGACGCCCAGCAGCACCGGCACCAGGTGCAGCAGGCGGCGCACGAGGTAACGCGTCACCGCTGGGGACTATACAGGAGCCGCCCGGCCGGCTCCGTGCCGGGTTCGTGCGGCGGCCCCGCCGAGGGCGATCCCGGGCCCGCGACGCCCTTCTCACGGTCTCGCCGTGCCCGGCGGTATGGTAGAGGGTGAGCGGCTCACCTCGCGCGCTGGAGGTCGGGATGCGACGCATCGCCCGGATGTCGGCCGTGCTGCTGGTCCTGCTCGCCGCGGCTCCCGGGCAGGCGCCGGGCCAGCAGGCCAGGGCGGGAATCGCCACCATCATCGAGGGCGACGTCACCGCGCGGCGGGCCACCCTGCCCCGGCCGGTCGCTCTCAAGTTCCGAGACGACGTCCTCCTCCGCGACGTCATCACGACCGCGGAACGCTCCCTGGCGCGGCTGCTGCTCGGCGGCAAGGCCAGCGTGACCGTGCGGGAGCGCTCGCAGCTCACCGTCACCGAGATCCCCGGCGCCTCGCTGGTCGATCTCGGCACGGGGAAGATCGGCCTGGCGCTCGCCCCGGGGCGCATGCGGCCGGGCGACACGGTGCAGATCCGCACGCCCAACACCGTGGTCGGCGTGCGCGGCACGGTGGTGGTCACCGAGATCACGCCGGCTCCGGCCCTGGCCTCACCGGCGATCCGGACCACCGTCTACGTCCTGACCGGCACGGTCGAGGTCCAGGAGCGTCGCGGCGGCGTGCCGGTCGGTCCGGTCTTCACCGTCAACGCCCGGCAGATGATCACGATTCCGCCCCCGCCGCCGCCCCAGGTCACGTCGTTCCCCGATTCACGGATCCCGGCGATCACGGCCGGGCTGCACCCGTCGAGCAAGGGCGTGGGCTCCAGCGCCACGGCCGCCAAGGAAGCCGCGCTCAAGGCGGCGGCCGGCGACCTCTCGGAGGGTCTGGCCCCCGAAGGCCGCCCGCCGGGGAGCGATCCCGTCATGAGGGCGCCGATCGGCCCGAGCCTGCCCGCGGTGCAGGACTCGCCGCCGCCGACGCCGGGATCGACGCCGCCCGCGCCGGCATCCCCGCCGAGCGCGCCGACGCTGACCAGGACTCCCGGCACGACGGTGCCGTCCGTGCCCTCCCAGACGCCCGGCAAGGCAGGAGGACGGACCGGCCCCTGAGGCATCTCGGCCTCAGGGGACCGGCACCGGGCTCTCCATCACGACGTCGACCAGCGCAGGGCCGTCGACGTCGAGCGCCTTGCGCAGCGTCGGGGCGAGGTCGCCGGGCTGCTCCACCCGGAAGCCCGGCACGCCCATGGACTCCGCCATCCGATCGAAGCGCAGCTCGGGATCGGTGAGGTCCATGGCCGTGAAGCCGCGGCCGCGCGCGGCCGTGCCGAGGTACTCGACCATGTTGAGCTTGAGGATCCGGTAGGCGGCGTTGTTCAGCATGACGTAGGTGACGGGGATCCGGTGATGCGCGGCCGTCCACAGGGCCGAGATCGAGTACATCGCCGCCCCGTCCGAGCACACGCCCACCACCGCGCGGTCCGGCCGCGCCAGCTGCGCGCCCAGGCTGCCGGGCAGCCCGGGGCCGATGCCGCCGCCGCGCACGCGCAGGAGACGGCCCGGCTCGTCGGGCATGATCGCCTGCGTGAGGTGCGCCGAGTTCGTGATGGCCTCGGCGAAGACCAGGGCGTCGTCGGGCAGGGCCTGACGGATCTCGTGCATCAGCCGCGGCGCGCTGATGGGGACGGCGTCCCAGCCTTTCCGGGCCTGCTCGTGGTACCGGGCGCGGGCGGTCCTGGTACGCTCGCCGATCTTCCCGGCGCGCTCGGTCGCGACGCGAGCCTGCTCGGGCGTGCGCCGGCGACGGACCTGCTCGGCCAGCTCGGCGAGGGCGGCCTTGGGATCGGCGAGGAACGCGAGGTCCGGCGTCATGTTCTTGCCGATCTCCCAGGGATTGACGTCGATCTGCACCACGCGGGCGCCGGCGGGGACGGGGCTCTGCACCTCCGGGAAGATCAGCTGGAACATCGGCGCGCCGACCACCAGGAGCAGGTCGCAGCCGTCGAGGGTGGCCCTGAGCGGCCCGGGGCTCACGAAGTTCACCGCCCCCAGGTTCAGCGGATGGCTGGCGGGCATCGTGAACTCCGAGGCGTAGCACTCGAAGACGGGCATGCCGGCGGTCTCCGCCAGCGCCACCACCTCGGGCTGGGCGTCGGCGAGCGCGACGCCGTCGCCGACCATCAGCATCGGGCGCTGGGCGCCGAGCAGGAGCCCGGCCACCTCGGCCATGCCCGCGGGATCGACGCGCCCGCGCCACCGCGTGTACGTGGTGGGGTGGACGTCGACCTCCGCCTCCTCGTCCAGCGCGTCCATCGGCAGCGAGAGGAACACCGGCCCCTGCGGCGGCTCCGCGGCCACCTTGAAGGCCCGGCGCAGGGCGCGCGGCACGTCGTGGGCGTGGTGGACCTGCGCCGCCCACTTGCAGACGGGGCGCGCCATGTCGACCAGCGGGCCGGACAGGTGCGGCTCCTGCAGCAGCGTGGCGCCCGGCGACTGGCCCGCGTAGACCACCAGCGGCGTCTTGCCGACGGCGGCGTTGTGCAGCATGCCGAGCGCGTTGCCGAGCCCGGGCGCGATGTGGACCTCGACGAAGGCCGGCCGGCGCGTGAGGCGAGCGTACGCGTCGGCCATGCAGACGGCGACGCCCTCGTGCAGGGCCAGCATGAACTCCATCTGCGGGTAGTCGCGCAGGGCGTCCATGAACCCCTGCTCGGTCGTGCCCGGGTTGCCGAAGACGTGGCGAACCCCGTCGGCCAGGAGCTGCTCGATCATCGCGCGCTTGCCCGTCATCCTCGGCATGGTCGGCCCCCCGGTGTCGTCCCGGGGATTCTATCGCCGACGGCGAGGCGACGCCGTCGCGGCACGCCGCGTCCTTCGCGGCCAGGCGCCGCCCCGGCGTCTCGCGCGCCGGCGGGCGGACTCCCGCGATCACGTCCTGCCCGTCGCCGCGTTTGACAGCGACGATACAATCGACTTGCGAAGTTCCACGCCACCACCGCCGACCGATGTCGTACCTCGCCGCGCGCGTGGCCGAAGCGAGAGCGCACCCCGCAGGCGCCCCGGAAGAACGTACCGCGGTCGGCCGAGGTCGCGCGCCGGGGACCCCGGCGGCGGACTCCGGAAGCGGAGACCGCGCGAGAGGACTCAGGGCGACCCGGCGCCCTCCGCGCGGACGCGGGCTCGGGCCGAACATCGACCAGGGCGTGAAGGGGGATCGGCGGGTCCGACCAGGGAGTGCTCGTCCGTCGTCGTCGCAGACCGTCTCGCGTCGCCTCCGGGGGTGGACGCGGAGCTGAAGAAGACATGCGGTGCCAGGCCTGTGGTCACGAGGGGCCGCCGGACGCCCTGTACTGCGAGGAATGCGGGGCCACGCTCGACACCGCGTGCCCGCAGTGCGGCCAGCGCCAGCGGGCCGGCACGAAGTTCTGCCGCAGCTGCGGCCACCGACTGGCGGTCGCCGACGACGGCGCTCGGGAAGCCCGCGCGCCGGCTCCGCGGTCCTACACGCCCCGCCATCTGGTCGAGCGCATCCTCACCTCGCGCAGCGCCCTCGAGGGAGAGCGCAAGCAGGTCACCGTCCTCTTCTGTGACATCGTCGAGTCGTCCGACCTCGCCCAGTGGCTGGGCCCGGAGACGATGTACCAGGTCGTGGACCAGGCGCTGACCCTCATGGCCGATGCCGTCCATCGATACGAGGGGACGGTCAATCAGTTCCTGGGCGACGGGCTCATGGCCCTGTTCGGGGCGCCGGTGGCCGTCGAGGAGCACGCGCTGCGCGCCGTCCAGGCGGCGCTCGCCATCCGGGAGACGATCAGCGGCTTCAGCGAGCGACTGCGCCGGGAGAAGGGGCGCGAGCTCCGGCTCCGGATCGGCCTCAACACGGGCCTCGTCGTGGTCGGCCGCATCGGCAACGATCTGCGCATGGACTACACGGCGATCGGGGACACCACCAACCTGGCGGCGCGAATCCAGGCGCTGGCCGAGCCGGGCGAGATCCTCGTCACCGCCTCCACCCACCGGCCCGTCGAGGGCTACGTGCGCAGCGAGCCGCTCGGACGGCGACAGGTGAAGGGGCACCCCGAGGCGGTCGCGGTCCATCGAGTGATCGGTCGCAGACGGCCACGGACCCGGATGGAGCTGGCCACCGAGCGCGGCCTCACCCCGCTGGTGGGCCGCGAGCGCGAGCTCGGTCTCCTCCGCGATCGCCTCGGCCGTGCCCGGGAAGGCCGCGGCCAGATCGTCGCCATCGTGGGAGAGCCGGGGATCGGCAAGTCGCGGCTCATCCACGAGTTCCGGCGGGCCCTGGAGGGGGAGCGCGTCACCTGGCTGGAGGGCCACTGCGTGCCCTATGCCCAGAGCTCGCCGTATCTGGCCCTGCTCGAGATCCTGAGGGCCAGCTTCCTCATCGAGGAGGGCGACAACGCCCTCCAGGTGGGCGCCAAGATCCGGGAAGGCCTGCGGGGCATCCATCCCGACCTGGATGCCATCGCGCCGTTCCTCGGTCACCTCTTCAGCCATCCGGCGGACACCGAAGCCCTGCAGGGCCTCGACCCCAAGGATCGCCGGCAGAAGACCTTCGAGGCCATCCGCGCGCTGACGTTCGCGGCCGCGCGTCGGCGGCTGCAGGTCGTCGTCGTGGAGGACCTCCACTGGATCGACAAGACGTCGGAGGACTACCTGGCCTTCGTCGCCGAGAGCCTCGCCGCGGTCCCGGTGCTGCTGATCACGACCCACCGCCCCGGGTACACGGTGCGGTGGGCCGACAAGACGTTCTACACCCAGGTCGCCCTCGACGTCCTCACCGAGGGCCAGTCCGAGGCCATGGTGACGGCGATCCTCGGCCACCGCGATGCGCCGCGCGACTTCTGCCGGATCGTCCAGGAGAAGGCCGAGGGCAATCCGTTGTTCGTCGAGGAGATCACCGCCTCGCTGCTGGAACGCGAGCTCCTCGTGCGCGAGGAGGGCGGTATCCGATGGGCCGCCGACGCCGGCGTCGAGGTGCCGCCGAGCGTCCAGGACATCATCCGGGCCCGGATCGACCGTCTGGACGAGCCGGTGAAGCGCATGGTCCAGACGGCCGCCGTCATCGGCCGGGAGTTCGGATTCCAGCTGCTGGCGCGGATCTCGGAGATGAAGGGAGACGTCCAGCGCTATCTCGACACCCTCAAGCATCTGGAGCTGATCCACGAAAAGACCTTCTTCCCGGAGCTCGGGTACATCTTCAAGCACGCGCTCACCCAGGACGTCGCCTACCAGACCCTGCTCACCCACCGCCGGCGGGAGCTGCACGGAACGATCGGCCGCGCGCTCGAAGAGCTCTACGCCGATCGCCTGGACGAGCAGGCCGGGATCATCGCCTACCATTACGCGCGGAGCGACGAGCCGGCCAGGGCCATCGCCTACGCCCTGCGGGCCGGGGACGGCGCCGCTCGCCTCTACGCCAACGCCGACGCCCGGACCTACTACGACCAGGCCCTGGCCCTGGCCCGGACGCTCCCCGTCACGGACGAGACCCAGCGCGTCCGGATCGACGCCACGCTCAAGCTGGCCGGCGTCGGCTTCACCGCGGAGCACGTGCAGCAGGACCTGGGCAACCTGGAGCAGGCGCTGGCGCTGGCCAGCGCGCTCGGGGACGAGGCCCGCACCTCGCGGGTGCTCTACTGGGTCGCCCGCAACCACTACGTGAGGGGCCACCTGGCGAGCGCCGTGGAGATCGCGGAGAAGAGCCTGAGAGTGGCCGAGTCGCTCCGGGACGAGAGCCTCATCGTGTGGCCGTCGAACTTGCTCGGCCGGATCGGCACCGTGATCGGCGACTACGTCAACGCGAGCACCCTGCTGCAGCGCTGCGTCGCCATCCTCGAACGGCTGGGCAACCGGAGCGAGCTCGCCACCGCGAGCAGCATCCTGGGCGTCTCGCTGGCCGCCATCGGCGAGTTCGATCAGGCCCTGAAGTTCAGCGAGCAGGGGCTCGCGCTCGCGCGCGAGAGCGAGAACCTCCCGGCCGAGGCGGCCAATCTCCACTACCGCGCCCTTCTCTACGAGCAGAAAGGCGAGTGGGCGCTGCTCGTCGAGAGTGCGCGGGCGGGGCTCGAGATCGCGCAGCGGCTCGGCGACCTCTTCCGGGTGTACGCGCTGAACGCCGTCCTGGGCTACGGGCTGGTCAGGCTCGGCGACGCCGCCACCGGGATCGACACCATCGAGAGGGGCATCCGGCTGGCCGAGCAGCTCGAGACCACGTACCTGCTGAGCTGGGCGCTGTGCTGGCTCAGCGACGCGTACCTGAGCCAGGGCGACGTCGATGGAGCGCTGCGGGCAGCCTCCCGCGCGCGCGGCCTGCAGGCGCCGGGCAGCGACGCCTACGGCGAGAGCCGCGCGGCGCGGTGCTACGGGGACGCGCTCGTCCGGAAGGACCCGGCGCAGCACCCGGAGGCGGAGGGCCACATCGAGTCGGCCATCCGCCTGCAGCTCGCCAAGGGCATGCGGCCACAGGCCGCCATCAGCTTCGTGAGCCACGCCCGTCTGCTCGGCGCCCGCGGCGAGCGCGAAGAGGCCCGGCGGCTGCTGGACCGCGCCGCCGGCCTCTTCGAGCAGATGGAGATGCGCTGGCACCGCCAGGTCGTGGCCGACGCGCGGGCGGCCATGGCCTGAGGGGCCGGCCCGCGGGCACCCGACCCGCCTACGGGCGGATCCCCATCCAGTCGCCCGCCTTCTCGAACGCCGAGGCCGCGCGGTAGATCGACACCTCGTCGAAGTGCCTGGCCGTCAGCATCATGCCGACGGGCAGGCCGTCGCCGAGCCCGCACGGCACGCTCATCGAGGGATGGCCGGTCACGTCGAAGGGCGCGGTGTTCGGGAGCATCTCGAACGCCCGCTGGATGATCTCGAGGCGCGGCGCGCCCGGCTTCGGGATCGGCGTGGCCTTCAGCGGCAGGGTCGGCATCAGCAGCAGGTCGTACTCCTTCAGCACCGCGTCGTAGGCGGCGCGCAACGCGCGCGCGAGGTTCTGGGACTTCGCGTAGTAGTGGCCGCGGTACTTGTTCAGCGCGTACTGGCCGAACAGGATCGTGGCCTTGAGCGTGTCGGAGAACTCGTCGGCCCGCTGGCGCCACGCCGAGTGGGCGTCGACGAGGCTCGTGACGTAGAGGCCCTTCCAGTTGAAGCCGAAGCCGTTGCCGTTCAGCATCTGCCACGTCGCGCCCTCGACGGCGATCGGCGTCCAGATGGCGGGGCCGGCCAGGTGGAGCGGGATCGACACCTCGTCGACCTGCGCGCCGAGCTGCCGGAACGTGGCGGCCCCCCTGCGGACCAGCGCGTCCACGTCGGCCTCGGAGTTCGCGTGGCCGAAGCCTTCCTTGACGACGGCGATCTTCATCCCGCGCACGTCGGCGGTGAGGGCGTTCGTGTAGGCGGCGGTCTTCACGTCGACCTGCCGCGGGTCGAGCCCGTCGGGTCCGGCCAGCACCTCGAGCAGCAGCGCGTTGTCGGCCACGCTCGCCGTCATGGGGCCGGTGTGGTCGAGCGTGAGCTCGATGGGAAAGATGCCGGTGTAGGGCACGAGGCCGTGGGTGGGCTTCAGGCCGTACACGCCGCAGTAGGCGGAGGGGATGCGGATCGATCCGCCCTGGTCGCCGCCGATGGCCATGTCCACCTCGCCCGCGGCGACGACGGCGGCGCTGCCCGAGGACGAGCCGCCGGCCGAGTACCCCGGCCGTCGCGGGTTCTGCACGGGCCCGGCCGCGCTCGTGTGGCTGCCGCCCGAGAAGCAGAAGTACTCGCAGTGCACCTTGCCGGCGATGGTGCCGCCCGCGTCGAGGATCCGCGTGACGATGGTCGCGTCGACGTCGGGCACGTAGCCCTCCAGCGTGGACGCGCCGTTCATCATCGGCACGCCGGCCAGGCAGACGTTGTCCTTCAAGGCGACGCGCTTGCCGCGCAGCTTGCCCGTGGGCGCGCCCTGCACCTCGCTCTTGTAGTACCACGCGTTGTACTTGTTCTCGTCGCCCGTGGGGCGATAGCCCGGCGTGCGCGGATACGTGACGGCCGGCATCGGGTCGGCCATGGCCTCGATCGCGTGATAGGCGGCCACGCTGCCGCCCATCGTCTCGAGGAAGAACGCGACGTCGGCGTCGGACAGGCTCATCCCCAGTTGCCGGCCGACGGCCTTGAGCTCGTCCGGGGTCGGAAGCTTTGCGGTGCCCATGCGAGACCTCCTTCGACGGGTGTCCGCCCGCTGATGCCGAACGGTACCACCCCCGGCGAGCGTCGGCAGCCCGGCGGCGGGCCGACCGCCCTGCAGCGCCTTGCCGAGGGCGTGAGAACCCGGTTGCGGGCCCCCGGCGATTCCCCGCGCCACCGCCGCGGACGGGCCGCGGTACGCTTCTTGAACGACTCGACGCGGCGGGCTGCCCCGTGACCGACGTCCTGCACCGGCCGCTCTCGCCCGGCGCGTCTCCGGCACGTCCGTGCCGATCCGGGTCGCCGTCGGGATCCCGGGGGAGATCCACGAGGCCGCCCCGGCGATCCGGCGCGCGGCTCGTCGCCGCCGTCATGGCCCTGCTGGTCCCGGCCGCGGCCGGCTGCAGCTACTCACGCCAGGTCGCCGTGACCTCGCCCCCCGGGGTGACCCAGCAGCTCGTGTACCGTGCGCTCGAGCGCGCGGTGGCCCAGCTCGACATGGCGCCCTTCGTGGGACGCCGGGTGACGCTCGAGGTGTGGATGCAGGCAGGGGAGCAGGCCTTCGTCCGCCAGCGTCTGTCGGCGTGGCTCGAGGAGCGCGGCATCCACGTGACCTCGGCGACCGCCGACCTCACGCTCAAGGTGTTCGTGTCGGTGCTGGGCACGGACCGCGGCGAGACGCTGATCGGCGTCCCCGCCTTCCAGCTGCCGGTGTTCACCGTGCCCATCCCGGAGATCGCCCTCTTCAAGTGGGTCCGCAACCGGGGGGTGGCCGAGGTGGAGGCCTACGCGTTCGACGCGACGAGCGGCGCCTTCGTGCGCAAGACGGAGGTCGCCGTCGCCGGCGCCAAGCACGACGACTACACCGTGCTCCTGGTGTTCAGCTTCACGCTGAGCGACACGGAGCGGCGACTGGGCGGGCCTCCGCGCTGATCCGCCTCGCTCGCCCGGCCCGGTCCGGCGCCACCGCCCAGCCGCGCGGCGGCGCTCAGCCCTCCGTGCCGCCCGCCGCCCCGCCCCCGAGCGTGAGCCGGAACGGCGCGGACGGCGCGGCTCCGTACGCGAGCACCTGCAGCCGGTACCGCGCGGCCGGGGCGTCGAGCGGGAGCCTGACGACGATCTGCTCGTTGCTGAAGCTCACCACGTCGAGCACGACGTCCGAGAGCAGGACGATCGGAGCCGCCTCGACGCCGAAGTTCTTGCCGCGGATCACCAGGCGGTCCGGCTCCAGCGGGTCGACCTCGGCGCGGACGATGACGGGCGGCGCGGCCGCCACCACGACCGGCACCGGACCTGCCCCGACCGGAGTGACCACCAGGCCGAGGCCGAGCGCCACGACCGTCCGTACGGCCCAGAGCATGCAGTGATGCATCGGTTCCTCCGTCGCCTGCAACGGGTGCGAGGCGACGCGGGAGAGCACGGCAAGGGGCGGGCCAGGCCGGCGGCACCGAACCGCGCGTCCCGCAATGCGGGGCAAGAACTTCAAGGTCCCGGGCTGTCGTGCCGGTGACGGTGGATGGCGCCGTCGTGACGGTCGTGGTCGGCGCGTGACGCGCCATGCCCCGGCAGCGGCGGCGATCCCGATCTCCGGCACGCCGCGCGACCACCGGGCCGGCGGCCGGCGTCACTCCGTGAGGGCCCGAGACGGGAGCTGCGGGAGCTCGAGCTGGGCCTGCGCCGGCCGCGACTGGTCCGCGAGGCCGGCGCGATCGGCATCCGGCCGCCGGCGGCGCGCGGGAAGCCGCCCGCTCCGCAATGGCGGAAAGCTCGGCCGGAGTCCCTGCGCCTGCACCTGGAAGAGCGTCTCGGCATCCGGAAGACCGGACAGGCGGTGGCGTCCGAGGCTGCGGAACCTCGCGCCCCCCGGCGCCGAGTCCCCGATGGCGGCGCGGGCGGCGGCGGACAGGACGATCTGCTCGCCGTGCGCGGCGGCGCACACGCGGGCCGTGGTGTGCACGGCCAGGCCGATGTACCCGGCGTCGGTCAGCGTCGGACGCCCGCTGTGGATCCCGATGCGGACGCGCACGTCCAGCCCGTCGGGCCACGCGCGCGCGCGGAGCCCGCGCTGGACGGCCACCGCGGCCTCGACGGCGGCGGCGGGGCGGTCGAAGACGCCGAAGAACTCGTCGGCCCGCGCGTCGATCTCGCGCCCGCCCGCGCGCAGCACCGCGGTCCGGATGACCGTTCTCACGTCGTTCAGCAACCGCCCGTAGCCGTCGCCCAGCCGGCGGAGCAAGGTCGTGGAGCCCTCGATGTCCGTCATGAGGAGCGTGACGAACCCCGTGGGCAGCGCCGCGGCGTCGGTCGCGGTCGCCGGGATCTGACCGTGCAGCCGCTCCTTCTCGACCACGAAGCGCACGGCCGCCAGCACGGTCTCGGCCAGGTCGGCGTCGGCGAGCGCCGTCGGATGGTGCACCAGCGCCGTCATCGGCCGGCCCCCGCGCTCGAGATAGGTCACGCGGCGCCGGCGGTCGCCCTCGGCGGGGAGCGGCACCGGCTGGCCGGCGGCGTCGAGATAGGCGCCGGCCGCCTCGGACCAGTGCAGGACGACGAGGGTCGGATCGCGGAGGACCGCGCGCAGCCGCTGCTCGAGCTCTCCCGCCGCGGGGCTGCGCCCCAGCTCGATCACCAGGCGGCCCGCCGCGGCGTCTCGTCGCTCGGACCGCAGCTGTCCGGTGATGAAGCCGACCGGCACGATGCGGTACCTCTTCGCCGCGTTCAGCAGCCGCCGGCGCGCCCGTTCCCGGGCCGCCTCGTCCTCGAAGGCGACCTGGTTGAACCGGGCGAGGGCGTTCTTCACGTGGGCCCTGTCGTGGATCGGCAGCCGGCGCCGGCCGGTCGAGTCCACGTAGGCGAAGGCGCGGTCCGGCAGGCGCGCGCGCTTCTTCCCCTCCAGGCGGGCCATGCGTCAACGATAGCGCGCTGACGAGGGCGGCGCGAGGCGACCAGGCGCCGCCGCGCGCCCCGGCCGCGTCAGGCCGGCAGCTCGGCGAGCAGGCGGCCGAAGGCGGGCAGGCGGTCGGCGCTGCCGAAGGCGCGGAGCATCGCCCAGAACGACGCCTGGTTGGTGGTGACCACGGGCTTGCCCAGCTCGCGCTCCCAGGCGGCGATCGACGACATGGTCGGGAAGTTGCCGCCCGGCACGACGAAGGCCTCGATCTCCGGGCCATCGACGCGGGCGAACGCGTCGCGGGCGTGCTGCGGGCCGAGCTGCCCGATCGCATACGCGTCGGTCGCGCGGAAGCCCTCGACGGCCACCGTCCGGAGGCCGTGCGTCGCCTCGAAGTACCGGGCGGCGCGCTCGCCGACGGCATCCGAGTAGGGCGACACGATCGCGATGCGGCGCGCGCCGAGGGCGCGGACGGCGCGCCCGACCGCCTGCGCCGACGTGATCGCGGGCACGCCGGCGCCCGCGGTCATGCGCGTCGTGACCATGTCGTCGTAGCCGTCGGCGAACAGGCTGGCCGACGTCTGGGCCAGGATCACCAGCTCCACGCGGGCCGTGCCGAGCAGGCGGGACTGGTGATCGATGTCCTCGTCGCGGCTCGGCGAGAACGGCCCGGCGCCGCTCGACATGAGCCGCCCGACGTGGGCCTGGTAGGCCGGTGGCAGGAGCCGGCACTCCACCTCGACGGTCGTGTTCGTGGACGGGATGAGGACCCCGAAGTGTCGCATCCCCTCGTGCCTCCGGCGCCGGCGGTGTCCTCCGGCGCGGTCGCCGAGTATACTCCTGGCCGCCGGGCGACGCGGTGAACCAGGCGTCCGAGCACGGAGGAGGTCACCATGAAGCGTGCGTCCCTCGTCACCATGGTGCTGGTGGTCGTCGGGTCGACGGTGCTGGGCTGCGCACAGATGAAGCGGACGTTCGGCGGCGGCTGGACGACGCTCATCGACGGGACCGCCGGCCTGGAGAACTGGAACCGCGTCGGCGACGCCAACTGGCGCGCCGAGGACGGGGCCATCGTCGCCGACAAGGGCAAGGGCGGCTACCTCGTCTCCAAGAACTCCTACAAGGACTTCGAGATCCGGGCGGAGTTCTGGGCCGACCACACGACGAACAGCGGCATCTTCATCCGCTGCGCCGACCCCAACAAGATCGCCGCCGCCACCTGCTACGAGGTCAACATCTTCGACCAGCGCCCCGAGCCGGCCTACGGCACCGGCGGGATCGTCGACGTGGCGAAGGTCTCGCCCATGCCGAAGGCCGGCGGCAAGTGGAACACGTACGCCATCACGGCGAAGGGCTCCGAGCTCACCGTCGTGCTGAACGGCACCCAGACGGTGAAGGTCAACGACACCAAGCACACGCAGGGCCCGTTCGCCCTGCAGTTCGGTAACCTCCCCAAGAACGCGCCCGGCGGCGCCATCAAGTGGCGCAAGGTGCAGGTCAGGCCGCTGTAGCCCGGCGCGGGCGCCGCGCCGCGACCACGCGGGCCGGTGGTGCTAGAGTCCCTCCCAGACCAGCGGGAGGGACTCGATGGCCCCGGCCGAGTACGGCTCCGACGTCGTCGTCGATCTGCTGCGCGCCTTCGGCATCCCCTACGCCGCGCTGAACCCCGGCGCGACGTTCCGCGGCCTGCACGACTCGCTGGTCAACTACGGCGGCAACCAGCGCCCCGAACTCATCCTCTGCACGCACGAGGAGATCGCCGTCGCCCTCGCCCACGGCTACGCCAAGGCCACGGGCACGCCGATGGCCGCCATCGTCCACGACGTGGTCGGGCTGCAGCACGCCAGCGCGGCCATCTTCAACGCCTTCTGCGACCGCGCGCCGGTGCTCGTGCTCGGCGCCACCGGCCCCATGGACGCCACCAGGCGGCGGCCGTGGATCGACTGGATCCACACCGCGCTCGTGCAGGGCCAGCAGGTGCGCGACTACGTGAAGTGGGACGACCAGCCGGCGAGCGTGGGCGCCATCCCCGAGGCGTTCACGCGGGCCTGGCGACTGGCCTGCACGCCGCCGCGCGGCCCCGTCTACCTGTGTCTGGACGCCGCGCTGCAGGAGGAGCGGCTCACCGGCCCGGTGCCCCTGCCCGACCCCGGCCGCTTCGCGCCCGCGGCGCCGCCGCAGGCCGAGCCGCGGGCCCTGGACGAGGCCGCGCGCCTGCTGGTGGAGGCGGCCTCGCCGGTGATCGTCGTCGAGGCGCTGTCCCGGGCGCCGGGCGCGCTCGCCGCGCTGCGCGCCCTCGCCGAGCGGCTGGCCGCGCCCGTCGTGGACACGAGCCAGGCCTCGCGCGGGCGGCCCTCCTTCCCGGGGCGCCACCCGCTCGACGCCACCGACGACCGCGAGGAAGCCCTGCGCGAGGCGGACGTCGTCCTGGCGCTCGACGTGGAGGACTATCTCGGAGCGCTCGGCGCCACCGATCGGGCGACCCGCCGCGTCCGCTCGCTGGCGCCGGCGGGCGCCAGGCTGATCGCCATCTCGCTGAACGACTACGCCGTCCGGTCGTGGGCGCACACGTTCCAGTCGCTCGTGCCCGTCGACGTCCCGATCGCGGCCGACACCGGCATCGCCGTGCCCGCGCTCGCCGCGCTCGTGGGCGAGCGCCTGCGCCGCGATGCCCGCGCCGGCGACCGGGAGGCCCGGCGCGAGCGCTGGCGGCAGCGCCACGCCGCGCGCCGGAAGGAGTGGCAGGCGGCCGTCGACGCCCAGCACGATGCGCGACCCGTGGCGCTGCCGGTGCTGGCCGCAGAGGTCTGGGACGCCATCGCCGGCGAGGACTGGGTGCTGACCAACGGCGTGGCCGGAGGCTGGGCGCGCCGTCTGTGGGACTGGCAGCCCGAGCGCGCCTTCGGCGGCAGCGGCGGGGCGGGGCTCGGCTACGGCCTGCCCGCCTCGCTCGGCATGGCGCTGGCATTCCGCGACACGGGGCGGCTGTGCGTCGATCTCCAGTCCGAGGGCGACCTGCTCTACGTCGCCAGCGCCTTCTACACCGCCGCCCACCACCGGCTCCCGCTGCTGACCATCATCTGCGACAACGGCACGTACGGAAACGACGAGATGCACCAGGAGGCCATCGCCCGCGAGCGGGGCCGCCCGGTCGAGCGCAAGACGATCGGCATCCGCATCGACGACCCGGCGCCCGACTACGCGCGCCTGGCGGCGTCCTTCGGCATCCACGCCGAGGGTCCGATCGGCGACGCCGCCACGCTGGGCGCCGCGCTCGAGCGGGCCCTGCGCGTCGTCAAGGAGGACCGGCGCCCCGCCGTCCTCGACGTGCTCACCGGGACCTGAGCCGCCGCCCCGGCGCGCCTTGACGGCCGCACGCGCGCGAGCGCAGTATGGGCGCCTCCGACAGACGCCACCGACCCCGGCTCGTGGAGGAGGCCGCCATGGATCGCCGCGAAGTGCTCGCCGAGCGCCCCGTCGAACGCGGTCGGGGCTTCATGCCCGGGATCAGCGCCACTCCCGCGCGCGTGCTCTTCACCGCCGGCCTCACCGGCCGGGGGTCCGACGGCAAGCTCGTCACCGGCGGGATGGGCCCGCAGACCCAGCGGACGTTCGAGCGCCTGCAGGCCATCCTCGGCCACGCCGGCGCCCGCTTCGACGACGTCGTGAAGCAGGTCGTCTACGTGACGGACTACGACGCCTACAACACCGTCGGCCGGGCCGCGCGCGCCAAGTTCTTCGGCGACAGCCGTCCGGCCTCCACCGGGCTCGTCGTCCGGCGGCTGGCCGAGCCCGACATCCTGGTCGAGGTGGAGCTGGTCGTCGACCTCGCGGGCTCGCCGCAGGGCGAACCGCTGCTGGAGAAGTACGACGTGGAGAACCACGGCGGCGAGTTCCGCCAGGGCGTGATCGTGAACGGGGGTCGGCTCGTCTACCTCGCCGGTCAGGTCGCCAACGAGCCCGATGGCGCCGTGTCGCGCCCGGGCGACTGGCGGCGGCAGGCCGAGAAGGTCTACGAGAACATCGGGCACGTGCTGCGCGCGGCGGGCGCCAGCCCGGCCAGCGTGGTGAAGGAGACGACGTGGGTGCTGAGCATCGACGCCTGGCGCCAGCACCGCGGCCCGGTGCGCCGCGCGTTCTACGACGGCGACTACCCCGCGTCGACGCTCGTGGAGATCCCGGGCCTGGCGAACCCCGACTTCCTCGTCGAGATCGAGGTCATCGCCGCGGTGGCGTAGCGGCGAGCAACGAGCCGATCGGCGGGGCAGGCACCGGCCCGGTGCGCCCGGCGCCGCGGAGACAAGACGATGCCATTCAGCACGATCGCGACCCCTCAGGCCAGGCCCGTGGCCAACTACAAGATGGCCACCCGCATGGAGAGCGGCCGGCTCCTCTACATCTCCGGCCAGGTCGCCTGGGACGCCAGCGGCGCCATCATCGGCAAGGGCGACGCGCGCGCGCAGGCCCGGCAGGTGCTCCAGAACATGCGGGGCGTCCTGCAGGCCGCCGGCGGCGACCTCGGCAACCTCATGAAGATCACGACCTACATCACGAAGATCGAGGACCGTCCCGCCGTGGCCGAGGCCCGCAACGAGGTGTTCCCGGGCGAGCTGCCGGCGAGCACCCTCATCGTGGTCAAGAGCCTGTTCCACCCCGACTTCCTCGTCGAGATCGAGGGCATCGCCGTCGTGTGACCCTCGGCACCCGGAGCCCTGGCGCCGGCCGTCTCGGCCGGCCCGCGTTGACGGTGCGGCGGACTGCCGGTAGCGTGGCGCCATGGCCTCGGCGCCCGTGACCTCGCCGCCGTGAGCGCCTGTGTCTCCTGTCACCGGGGCACCCTCCAGCGCGGGGCGAGGAATGCCACCTTCGAGGTCGAGGGCACGACGGTCGTGATCCGGAACGTTCCTGCCGACGTCTGTGACGCCTGCGGCGAGGCGTCGCTCGATCCCCGCACCACCGAGCGGCTGCTGACGCTGGCCGCCGGAGCGGCGGGCTGGTCGGGCGCGCCGGTGCAGATCTGCGATTACCAGTGAGCGAGCGCGCCATGCCAGGACCCGAGCCGTTCCGCCTCGAGGAAGCGACCATCGACGAGCTGCACGCGGCGATCGAGGCCGGCGCCATCACGTGCGTGCAGGTCGTCCAGCAGTACCTGGCGCGCGCCCGCGCGTTCAACGGCGTGGCCAGCCTGCTGGTCACCGCGGACGGCGCGCCGGTCGAGCCGGCGACCGGGGCCGTCCGCGCGGGGGCGCCCCTGCGCTTCCCCACCGCCACCGTCGCGGCCGGGACGCTGCTCCCCGATCTCGACCGGTACCGGGGCAAGCCGCTCGAGTACGGCCGCATGGAACCCACGGCCTCGGATCCCTCGGTGCCGCAGCAGTACGGCATGATCGTGGGCATCCCGAACGGCGGCCAGCTGAACGCGCTGGCCACGCTCAACATCCGTGGCGAGCGCTCGGTGACGTGCCGCGGCGACTTCGACCGGCATCCCGCGCTCGGCCCGCTGCCGCCCGGCGCGCCCCCGGTGTGCGAGATCTTCCGCCACTACCCCGACGCGCTGGAGCAGGCGGCCGAGCTGGACCGGACGTACGGGCGCGAGCCCGATCTCGCCACGCTGCCGATGTACGGCGTGGTCTTCTCGTTCAAGGACCCCTTCGACACGAAGGACATGCGGACCACGGCGGGCGGCGACGCCGCCTACGACATCGACTTCCCGGCCCGCGACCACGCCCTGGTGGCCCAGCTCCGGGCCAGGGGCGCCATCATCTACGCCAAGGCCGTGAGCACCGAGTACAACGGCCGCGCCGGCGACCCCGGCGGGCGGCACCGGCCGGACGCCGTCCTGCCGTCGACGCTGGGCTACCAGCGCAGCAGCTGGGCCGGCAACCCCGCGAACCCCTACGACACCAGCCGCGCGGCCTCGCTCGGCTCGAGCTCGGGCTCGGCCGTGTCGGTCAGCGCCAACCTCGTCATGGCGAGCCTCGGCGAGGAGACGCGCGCCTCGACGCGCGGGCCCGCCAACCACAACGCGGTGGCGCTGATCCTGCCCCACAAGGCGATGCTCGGCTTCGACGGGGGGGCGATCGGCGCCGACATCTACTGCGACCGCACCGGGATCATCTGTCGCACCCTCGCGGACTGCGCGAAGGTGCTGGACGCGCTCAAGGACCCCGTCGAGGGCTACTACGACCCGCGGGATCCGTTCACCACCGTGCCGCGCTCCTCCATCCTGTCCGCGCCGTACGCCACCCACGTCGGCGCGCCGCGCACGCTCGCCGGCATGCGGATCGGCGTCATCCGTGAGTCGATGGTGCTCCCGCCGGGCTCGCTGGCGGAGGTGCCCATCGTCACCGCGGCCGCGAAGGAGATCAAGCACGTCCTGGGCGCCGTGCTCGGCGCGACGCTGGTGGAGTCGAGCGATCCGCACTGGCCGCGCGACCCCGACCTGGCGCTGATGAACCCGGACTTCCGCCGGGCGCTCGCCCGGCTGGTGCCGGTCTTCATGCCCGACCTGCTGTTCCGGCTGGGCCCGGACGGCCAGCCCGTGTTCAAGGAGTTCGCGGCCGCCATCGAGCCGACCGAGTTCCTGCCCGGCAAGGTCTTCGGTGGCGGCCGGATGAAGCCGATCGACTACTGCATCGAGCTGGCCGAGGGGCGCATCGAGCCGCCCGGCAACCTCGACATCGCGACCATCCAGGACCAGGAGCTGGCGCCGACGTTCCGCTTCCACGTGCCGCAGTACCTCGCGCGGCGCGCCGAGGACTGGAAGGCCCGCGGCTTCCGGGAGGCGCTCGTGGACTTCGCCGCGCTCAACGCCCGCTCGAAGTTCTGGGGCGACGACCAGCGCGCCGCCTTCCGGAACTGGGAGGAGATCGCCGACCCGCGCAACCGGCTCGACGGCCGCCAGGGCGTGAACGAGCGCATCATGCTGCGCGAGCTGCTCCGGCGCGTGGACATGCTGGTGATGCTCGAGAACCACCTCGACGCGCTGGTGCGCCTGCACACGCCGTGGCCGCCGGGCAAGATCGGCGGCGCCTGGCAGCCGCGCGGCGGCCGCAGCAACCTCACCCGCGAGTCGCTCTACGGCCCGAACGCGGGGCTCACCGAGGTGCTGGTGCCGGCGGGATTCGTCACCACCGTCTACGACCCGGTCTTCGTGCTCTCGGCGGACGGCACGCGGTACGAGCCGGCGCCGTCGAGCGCGCCGACGACCCTGCCGCCGCCGGGCCTGCCGTTCTCGCTGGTCTTCCGGTGCGAGCCCGGCAAGGAGGACGTCGTCCTGAGGATCGCCTCGGCCTACGAGGCGGCCTCCCGGCGGCGCATCCCGCCGCCCGCCTTCGGGCCGCTGGCGTAGGCCGGCACCGCGCGGGGCGAGGCCGCCGCTCGCCCCGCGCGGCGTCCGCCACGCCGCTACGCCGTGCCCTGACGCGGGACGGGCGCGGCGGTGACCGGGATGTCCTCGAGCACGCCGCGCTGCTCGGCCTGGGCGAGCACCGCCTGGATGCTTTCCACGAGCCGGCGCGCGGCCTCCACGCTCAGCTCCACGGCCACGCGGGCGCCCGGGCCGAGCGCCTCGTTGACGAAGTCGATGTTGAGCGCGTGCTCGAGCGGCATGTCGTAGGGGTGGTCGTAGGAGACGTTGGCCTCGCGGACCTCGAACCACTCCGGGCCGCTCTTGCCGCGGCCCTGGATCTTCACCTGGTGGGCGATCATCGTGCACACGGTCGGTCTCCTCCTGAACCTGGTCGCGTCATGGGGGCGCGCGATCAGCGCAGAGTCCGCTCGAGGAAGGCCCAGACCTTCTTCCAGCCGTCCATGGCCTGCTCCTGCCGGTAGGCCGGACGGTCGTAGTAGAAGAAGCCGTGGCCGGCGCCGTCGTAGCGATGGAACTCGTACCGCTTGCCGTGCTTCTTCAGCTCGGCCTCGTGCTGGTCGACCTGCTCGGGCGTGGGCGACTTGTCCTCGTTGCCGAAGAGCCCGAGGACCGGGCACGAGAGGTCCTTCGTGTACTCGATCGGCGCGACGGGCTGGTTCGGGGTCAGCTCCTCCCTGGACTGCACGACGCGGCCGCCCCAGCAGTCGACCACCGCGTCGAGCCCCTTCAGCCGGCAGCCGGCCAGGAACGCGTGCCGGCCGCCCGAGCAGGTGCCGAAGATGCCGACCTTGCGGCTCACGTACGGCAGCGAGCGCAGCCAGACGTTGGCCCCGTCGAGATCGCCGAGGACGCGCGCGTCGGGCGCTCCGCCCGCCGCCCGCACCTTGGCGCCGACGTCCTCCGGCGTGCCGTGGCCGTCACGGAAGTAGAGGTTGGGCGAGATCGAGACGTAGCCGTGGTGGGCGAAGCGCCGGGTGCACTCGCGGTACCACTCGTCCCAGCCCGGCGCGTGGTGGACGACGACCATGCCGGGAAAGGGCCCGGCCCCGAGTGGCCGGGCCACGTAGGCGTTGATGATGTCCCCGTCGTGGCCCCGCATGGCCACCGTCTCGGCGATCATGCCTTCGTACTGGTCGGTCTGGTACATGGGCGCCATTCCTCCGTCGTGAGGTGTAGGCAGGGTGCTTGGCGGCCCCGAGCCGCGCGCGCATCTTACCAGCGGAGCCGCCCGTCGGCCCGGTCGGCTATCATGAGACCTTCCCGCGCTCGGGCCGAGGAGACGGCGATGAAGGCGGCGTTCTACCAGGGACCGCGACGGTTCACCACGGGCGAGGCCCCCGTGCCCACCCGCGAGGCCGACGAGGCGCTGCTGCGCGTGCGGCGCGTCGGCATCTGCGGCACCGATCTGCACATCTTCCAGGGCCATCTCGATCACCGCGTGCCGAAGGGGGGCGTGATCGGCCACGAGACCTTCGCCGAGGTGGTGGAGGCGCCGCCGGCGGGCGGCTTCCGCCCCGGCGACCGCGTCGTCGTCGAGCCCGTGCAGTTCTGCAGCACGTGCCGGGCCTGCCGGATGGGGGCGACGTACCTGTGCTACTCGCTCAAGGTGCTCGGCGTCGACCTGCCCGGCGGCATGCGCGAGTACTGGGCGGCGCCGGTGGCGCGGCTGCTCCACGTGCCCGACCACGTGAGCGACGACCAGGCGGCGCTCACCGAGCCCCTGGCCATCGCCGTGCACGACGTGCGCCGGGCCCAGGTGCAGGGCGGCGACCGCGTGCTGGTCTTCGGCGGCGGCCCCATCGGCACGCTGATCGCGCTGGTGGCCCGGCACCGCGGCGCGCGCGTCGCCGTGGCCGAGGTCAACCCCTTCCGCCTGGAGATGCTGCGCAAGTACGGGCTCGAGACCGTCGGGCCCGGGCACGACGTCGTGCGCTGGAGCGACGAGTGGACGGACGGCACCGGCGTCGACGTGGCCTTCGAGGTCACCGGCAACCCCGCGGCGGCGCGGGTGGTGACCGACGTCGTGCGGGTGTGGGGCACCGTCAGCGTGGTGGCCATCCACGCCGAGCCCGTCCCCGTGAACCTCTACCGGATGTTCGCGCGCGAGCTCGTCATGCACGGCGCTCGCCTCTACGCGCGCGACGACTGGGAGGAGGCCATCCGCCTGATCGCCGGCGGCGCGGTGGACGTGGCGCCGCTGGTGAGCCGCCGGCTGCCGCTGGAGGCCCTGCAGCAGGGCATGGAGGAGGCGCTCGGCGGCGGGCCCGTCATGAAGGTCCTCATCGCGCCCTGACCGCCTCGCGATGCCCCGGCCCATCCGGAAGCCGTCACGCGAGAGCACGCCGCCCGCCGCGCCGCCGGTCGATCCCGCCGGCAACATCCTGCACGACGGGCGGCGCGCCCTGGACGCGATCTTCGCCCCGAAGACCGTCGCCGTCATCGGCGCCACCGAGCGGCCGCACAGCGTGGGCCGCACGCTCACGTGGAACCTGCTCGCGAACCCGTTCGGCGGGACCGTCTTTCCCGTGAACCCCCGGCGGGCCAGCGTGCTCGGCATCACGGCGTATCCCGACGTGGGCTCCGTGCCCGAGCCCGTCGATCTCGCCGTCGTCGTCACCCCCGCGGCGACCGTGCCGGACGTGATCGCCGACTGCGTCCGGGCCGGCGTGAAGGGCGCCGTCGTGATCTCCGCGGGCTTCAAGGAGACGGGCGCCGAGGGCGCCGCGCTCGAGCGCCGCATCCTCGACGCGGCGCGGCCCGGCGGGCTCCGCATCGTCGGGCCCAACTGCCTCGGCGTCATGAACACGCGCACCGGGCTGAACGCCACCTTCGCCAGCGCCCTGGCCCGCCCCGGCCGCGTGGGCTTCCTCAGCCAGAGCGGCGCCCTCTGCACCGCGGTGCTGGACTGGAGCTTCCGCGAGCACGTGGGCTTCAGCGCCTTCGTGTCGGTGGGGTCGATGCTCGACGTCGACTGGGGCGATCTCATCCTGTACCTCGGCGACGATCCCGGCACGCAGTCGATCGTCATGTACATGGAGTCGGTCGGCGACGCCCGGGCCTTCCTCTCGGCCGCGCGCGAGGTGGCCCTGGCCAAGCCGATCATCGTCATCAAGCCCGGGCGCACCGAGGGGGCCGCGCGCGCGGCGGCCTCGCACACCGGCGCGCTGGCCGGCGCCGACGACGTGCTGGAGGCCGCCTTCCGGCGGTGCGGCGTGCTGCGCGTGGAGAGCATCGCCGAGCTGTTCTCCATGGCCGAGACGCTGGGCAAGCAGCCGCGCCCCACCGGTCCGCGGCTGGCCATCGTCACCAACGCCGGCGGGCCCGCCGTCCTCGCCGCCGACGCGCTGCTGCTGGGCGGCGGCCGGCTCGCCGAGCTCTCGCCGGCCACGGTGGCCGCGCTCGACCGGGTGCTGCCGCGTCACTGGAGCCACGCCAACCCCGTCGACGTGATCGGCGACGCGGATCCCGCGCGCTACGCGGGCGCCGTGGAGATCGTGGCGCGCGACCCGGGCAGCGACGGCCTGCTCGTCATCCTGGCGCCGCAGGCCATGACCGACACCACGCAGACCGCCGAGGCGCTCCGGCCGCTGGCGCGGATCGAGGGCAAGCCGATCCTGGCCTCCTGGATGGGCGGCGCCCAGGTCGCGGCCGGCGAGGCGATCCTGAACCAGGCCAGCATCCCGACCTTCGCCTATCCCGACGCCGCCGCGCGCGTCTTCAACTACATGTGGCGCTACGCCGACAACCTGCGCGCGCTCTACGAGACGCCGTCGCTGCCGGCCCCCGGCGAGGCGCAGGCGCCCGACGAGGCGGCCGCGGCCGCCATCGTGGAGGGCGTGCGCCGCGCCGGCCGCACGCTGCTGACCGAGGTGGAGTCCAAGCGCCTGCTGGCCGCCTACGGCATCCCCACCGTGGAGACGCGCGTCGCCGCGAGCGCCGACGAGGCCGCCGCCCACGCGCGGGCGATCGGCTTCCCGGTGGCCGTCAAGCTGCACTCGGAGACCGTCACCCACAAGACCGACGTCGGCGGCGTGCGGCTGGGGCTGCCGGACGAGGACGCGGTGCGCCGGGCGTGGCGCGACATCGAGGCGTCGGTGACCGCGGCGCGGGGCCGCGAGCACTTCCTGGGGGTCAGCGTGCAGCCGATGATCCCCCGCGAGGGCGACGAGCTGATCGTCGGCTCGAGCGTCGACGCGCAGTTCGGGCCGGTCCTGCTCTTCGGCGCGGGCGGCACGCTGGTCGAGGTGTTCCGCGACCGGGCCATCGGCCTGCCGCCGCTCACCTCCACGCTGGCCCGCCGGCTGATGGAGCGCACGCGCATCTTCACCGCGCTCCAGGGCGTCCGCGGCCGGCCGCCGGTGGACCTGGGCCGCCTCGAGCGGATCCTGGTGCGCGTGAGCCAGCTCGTGGTCGAGCAGCGCTGGATCGCCGAGCTCGACATCAATCCGCTGCTCGCCGGGCCCGAGCGCCTCGTCGCGCTCGACGCCCGCGTCGTGCTCCACCCGCCCGGGACCGACGCCGCGGCGCTGCCCCGCCTCGCCATCCGGCCCTACCCGCGCGGCTACGTGAGCGCCTGGCGCGCCGGCGACGGCACCGCCGTCACGCTGCGGCCCATCCGCCCGGAGGACGAGCCGGCCATGGCCCGGTTCCACGCGACGCTCTCGGACCAGAGCGTCTACTTCCGCTACCTGCACGCCCTGCGTCTCGACCGGCGGGTGGCGCACGAGCGCCTGGCCCGGATCTGCTTCATCGACTACGACCGCGAGATGGTCCTGGTGGCCGAGCGCGCCGGCGACGCGGCCGCCGAGCCGGAGATCCTGGGCGTGGCCCGGCTCAACCGCCTGCCCTGGCGGAACGAGGCGGAGTTCGCGCTGCTGGTGAGCGACCGGTTCCAGCGCCGCGGTCTCGGCCGCGAGCTGCTCGGCCGGCTGCTCGACGTCGGACAGCGCGAGGGCCTGCGCCGCATCGTCGGATTCATCTCGCCGGAGAACCAGCCGATGCTCGCCCTCGCCCGCAGCCTGGGCTTTCGCCTGCGACGCGCCTCCGGCGACCCGACGCTCGTCGAGGCCGCCCTCGAGCTCCCCGGCCGCCGGGCGGGCGCGCCGCTCGCGGCTGGCCGGTGAGCCGGCGGGACCGGCGCATCGGCGGCGCCGGGCGCCCGCGATCGAGCGCGCCGGTGGCGCTCGTGACGGGGGCCGGACGCGGGATCGGCCGCGCGACCGCCGAGGCCTTTGCCGCCGAGGGCTGGAGCATCGTCGTGGCGGAGCTGCGTCCGGCCCTCGGCCGCCGGACCGAGCGGGCGCTCCGGCGCGCCGGCGCCGACACCCGGTTCGTCGCGACGGACGTCGCCCGCCCCGGCTCGGCCGAGCGCGCGGTGAGGACCGCGCTCGCGCGGTTCGGACGTCTCGACTGCCTGGTGAACAATGCCGGCGTCGTCACGCCGGGCCCGCTGGCGCGGCTGCCGCGCCCGGCGCTCGACCGGATGGTCGACGTCAACCTGAAGGGCGCGCTGCTCGTCAGCCGCGCCGCCATCCCCGCCCTGGCCCGCGCGCGAGGGAGCATCGTGAACGTGGCCTCGCAGCTCGGCAAGCAGGGGCTCGGCGACTACGCGGCGTACTGCGCGACGAAGTTCGGCGTCGTCGGGTTGACCCAGGCGCTCGCCGGCGAGCTGTCCCCCCTCGGCATCCGCGTCTGGGCCGTGTGCCCCGGTCTCGTGGACACCCAGCTGGCTCGCCGCGCCGTGGGCATCACCGGGCGCGAGCGAGCCGGCCTGATCCGGCCGGCGTCGGTCGCCCGCGCCATCGTCGGCCTCGCCACCGGACACCGGGCGGCCCCGAGCGGCGCGGCCGTCGACGTGCTGCGCTGAGGGCGCCGAACGGCGCGTCCCTGCCTGGCCCTCGTCCCCCCGGCCGAACCAGCAGGAGGCGGCAGCGATCTTGCACCGCCGGCGTCCGAGGAGGTGCTGAATGAAGCCGACGGACATGCTCAAGCGTCAGCACAGGGAAGTCGAATCGCTGTTCAAGAAGATCGAGAAGACCGGAGAGGGCACTGAGCGCCGCCGGCTCCTCGACCAGATCGCCGAGAAGCTCGAGATGCACACCCGCCTGGAGGAGGAGATCTTCTACCCGGCGCTGCGCGAGGTCGAGTCCAGGAAGGCCGAGGAGATGGTCAACGAGGCCTACGAGGAGCACCACGTCGTCAAGCTCGTCCTGAAGGAGCTGCCGCAGGTCGACGTCGAGGACGAGCGCTTCGACGCCAAGATGACCGTCCTCTCGGAGCTGGTCCAGCACCACGTCGAGGAAGAGGAGAAGGAGATGTTCAAGCTCGCCCAGAAGCTCGACAAGGAGCGGCTGGCCGAGCTGGCCGAGGAGATGCAGGCGATGGCCGGCGAGGCCCCGGAGGGCCGGCGGGCCGCCTGACCGACCGTCTGACGTGGGGGGCCCCGACATGGCCCCCCACACCCCCCCGACGTTCGGCACGCCCCGGCGCAGCCGTGGCGCGCCTCTAAATTGCGCGTCCCGATGGGGCCCCGACATGGCCCCCCACACCCCCCCGACGTTCGGCACGCCCCGGCGCAGCCGTGGCGCGCCTCTAAATTGCGCGTCCCGATGGGGCCCCGACATGG
>Ga0209172_10000475_pt1 | contig 110723 bp, 93 predicted proteins | sample LarsenN4metaG_FD_184113 | JGI IMG/M metagenome (GOLD analysis project Ga0209172, IMG submission 184113) | Hot spring sediment bacterial and archeal communities from British Columbia, Canada, to study Microbial Dark Matter (Phase II) - Larsen... ... | reverse complement strand
ACCTGGCGACATTGGAGCAGACAGCGCGCGGTCACATCGCGGCCATCGCTTCCGAGCAGCGGTTGCTGCAAGCATGCTTCGCCTCTGCTGGCCTTCCGATCGCGCTTTAACTAGATAGTCCTCAGTAGCCACGAGCCTCAGACGCGCGCTACCAAAGTTTAGCCGCGAGCTTCAGGCGAGCGTTGGTCTGTGCTTAGCCGCGAGCTTCAGGCGAGCGCCAATCACCCCCACACCGTACTCACTTCATCGCAGCGCGGATGATTTCCGAAAGGCCGGCGGTCTTTATGGCGAGTGCCGCGCGATCGAGTTTTTCGGTGAAGGCAATGAATTGGGGCTTATTGGTGTCGGTGCAGGCACAGAGGTAGCCGGCGTTGGATAGTTGCTGCAAGGTCGTGTCATAAATGGGCCGGAGATAGCCGTGCAACCAGGTATGCATGCCAATGGCCACGCGGCCTTGGTCGACGCAGATCACAGCCCACTGCCACACGCCGCCGCGTCGGTTATACGGATCGATGGCGTTCGCCAGGACGGAAAGGTTGGGATCGACTTTGTCAAAACGAAGGATCGCGCCGAACGCAAAGCCGCGCCACCATGCCGGGCGAAATTCTTCGCGCACGCTGCGGCGGACTTCGGCGGCCAGCGCATCGGTTGAACCCCATGCGTCGGCGTGTTCAATCACCACGACGCCACGGTGCATGTTGAGCGTCTTCTTCTCATAAAGACTGTAGCGCCCGCTCTGCCGCGATGGCCTGGGTGCCAACAGATGTTGGTCAATCACGATCGGCGTCACGCAAACTCTCCGCAGGCCGCGGGAATGAGGTTCCGGTCTTGGCGTGTCGTGTGTTAGCGGTCGCCCTGAGGGCGACCCCGTTTCCGTATCCGTGTGCATGCACCAAGCCACGCAGCGATTCCCCCAAATCTTCCGCCGACCGGCGAAGAATCTCAAGGCAAGTCAATCATCCCTTCTGCGCCACCAAATTACTCTACTTCATGCCAAAAACAGGGGGTCCCCCCGTAAAAATCTTGACAATCTTGACAATCTTCCCGAAAAACCCCAATAAAACCGCACTTTTCGCAAAAAATCGTGACAATCTTCCAATAAACTCACACGTTTTTGCCCCAACCACCCAAATCATGAGTCACCCAACTTCTCGCCTAACGCCAAAAATGGGGGGGGACGCGAAAAAGTTGGCATTCTTGGCAACCTTCCTCGGCAAACCCCTGCAAAACCAACACTTAACGAACAATGCCAACATCAAAATCTTTGGCAGCCTTGGCAACCTTACCCCGCCTCGGCCCTCACACCGTACGCACCACCAACGCCGAGTTCTTCGAGCCGAAGGCGATGCAGTTGCAGAGGGCGGTCAAGCGCTTCGGGGCTTCGCGGGGCACATTCGCGATGTAGTCGAGGTCGCAGGTGGGGTCGGGCGTGTGAAGGTTGATGGTGGGATGGAGGAAGCCGGCGCGGGCGCTCAGGATTGTGGCGGCGAGGCCGGCGGCGCCGCAAGCGCCTTGGGGATGGCCGATCATGCTTTTGGTACTACTCATGGGAATACGCTTGGCGGCAGGGCCGAGGGCGAGGTGCATGGCCTTGGTTTCGAGGGCGTCGTTGAGCTGGGTGGAGGTGCCGTGGAGGTTGACGTAGTCGATCTGCTCGGGCTGGAGATTGGCAAGGGAGAGGGCGAGGTTGATGGCGCGGGCGGACTCGGTGGCATCAGGAGCGGGCTGGACGCGGTGGAAGGCATCGCAGGTGGAGGCGTGGGCGAGGATCTCGGCGAGGGGCTGAGCGCCGCGGCGGGCGGCGAAGTCGGCGTCTTCAAGGACGAAGAACCAGGCGCCTTCGCCGAGGACGAAGCCGTCGCGGTCCCGGTTGAAAGGGCGGGACATGGCGGCGGGGTCGTCACGTTCATCGGCGAGGATGCGCATGATTTCGAAGCCTTTGAGGATGCCTTCAGCGATGGGGGCGTCCGCGCCGCCGGCGAGCATGACGGGGCAGACCTTGTTGCGGATGAGCATGGTGGCGTAGCCGAGGGCGTCGGTGGAGGAGGTGCAGCCGGTGGTGATGACGTGTGAGGGGCCGCGGAGACCGAAGTGGATGGAGAGTTCGGAGGAGAGGTTGCCGTGGGTGCCGGAGGTGATGGTGAAGGGGGAGTAGCCTTTCTGGTGGGTGAAGTAGAGGCGGTATTGGGCTTCGACGAAGGAGAGGCCGCCGCCGCCGGTGCCGAGGGCGACGCCGATTTGGCGGGAGAGGTCGATGTTGTCGGCGGTGGGGTGGAGGTGGGCCATGGCCATGGCTTCGCGTGCGGCGGCGACGGCGAAGGGGACCATGCGCGGGGTGCGGCGGACATCGGCGTGAGACATGTGGGCGAGGGGGTCGACGTTGATGACGGTAGCAGCGGATTTGGTTTTGAGGGGGGCGGTGTCGAACTCAGTGATGCGGCGGATGCCAGAGTGGCCGTGGCGGAGGGCGTTGGTGAAGGCGGCGCAGCCGATGGCATTGGGGGCAACGACACCGATGCCGGTGATGACGACGCGATTTGTGAGCATGGGACCCCCACGAAGGACGGGGCATTATAGCCGCGCGGGTGTTGGAAACCCCCATGAACCACCAAGACCACCAAGCACACCAAGGTTTTCTCGTGCGCGAATGCTTGCTCGCATAGGACTTGCCTTGGTGTCCTTAGTGAACTTGGTGGTTTCTCGAGGTCTCAAATGACGAATGGGGGAAGGGAATGATGGGGGGAATGGTTGCGCTCGCCCGGGTGGGGGTGGTTGGTTATGATGTGCGGTTCATGGCAGAGACGTACACAGTATTGGCGCGTCGGTACCGGTCACAAGACTTTGACGAGCTTGTGGGGCAGGAGGCGATTGCGCAGACACTGAAGAACGCGATCAAGGCGAATCGCGTGGCGCATGCGTTTCTGTTCACAGGGACGCGCGGGGTGGGAAAGACGTCGATTGCGCGTATTCTGGCGAAGGCGATCAACTGCCCGAACCGCAAGGCGGACGGCAACCCGTGCTGCAAGTGCAGTTCGTGCGAGCTGATTGCCCGCGGCGAAGACATGGACGTGATCGAGATCGACGGCGCATCGAACAACGGTGTGGACAGTATTCGCGAGATCCGGCAGGCGGCGGGGATAAGGCCGGCGCGGTCGCCGTACAAGATTTACATCATTGACGAAGTGCACATGGTGACGACGTCGGGTTTTAATGCGTTGTTGAAGACGCTGGAAGAGCCGCCGGAGCATGTGAAGTTTATTTTCGCGACGACGGACGTGCACAAGGTGTTACCGACGATTTTGAGTCGGTGCCAGCGGTTTGATTTCAAGAACATCCCGACGCCGCGGATAGCGGAGCATTTGACGAAGATTGTGAAGGATGAGGGGGTGAAGGCGGACAACGAGGCGGTCTTCAGGATTGCGCGACTGGGGAACGGGTCGATGCGCGATGCGTTGTCGATTTTGGACCGCGTGTTGAGTTTGGGGGAGAAGCAGATCACGGAGAAGCTGATCGAGGACCTGCTGGGCAAGCCGCCGACGGCGGCGATCGGCGGGCTGGTGGGGGCGATTGCGGAGGCGGATGCGGCGGCGGCGATTAAGGCGGCCGATGCAATGCTGAAGGAAGGGATGGGGCCGGAGCAGTTGGTGGGGGAGATGATTGAATTTCTGCGGGGGCTGATGTTGGTGTCGGCATGCGGGAAGGACACGGACCTGCTGGAAGTGCCGGCGGAGTCGCGGGAAGTGTTTGTAAAGCTGGCGGCGAAGTTTGATGTGCCGACGATCGTGCATTTGCTGGCGTTGTGCGAGCAGACGCATCGGACGTTGAAGAGCACGACGATGGCGCGTCCGCTGCTGGATGCGTTGCTGGTGCGGCTGGCGTTGGCGGAGCAGTTCAGTTCGATACGCGAGGTTGTGAAACAACTGCAAGACGGATCGAACGCTCAGCCGATGGCTGGGCAAAAAAAAAATGATGTAGGGCCTGGGGTGCGTGCGCCGGTGGCAGCGCCAGCGCCGGCAGTGGCGGCGGTCCCAGTTGCGGCGCCGGCGGCGGTGCAAGCGCCGAGTGATGGCGGGGCGGACGTTGAGGGCGATCGCGAAGAGTCAATTTATGAAGTGATGAAAACGCACATGAAGGCCAAGGAGGCCGAGAAGGCGGCGCGTTACGCAGCGCCGCCGGCGGGGGCAGCGCCTGCGGGTCCGGCAGCGCCGGCGGCACGACGGCCGGCGGCGGTTGATCCGGAGGAGGAGTACAGCAGTTTTGGGGCGCAGATGCGGGCGCAGATTGCGCGTACGGTGGAGCAGCAGGCGGCGCAGCGGCAGCAGATGCAGCAGCCCGCGCGGGGCCGGCCGACTGCGGCTGGGAGTGCGGCAGCGCCGGTGGTGACGATGTCGCCGGAGCAGTTGCGCGACCCGGCGTATGTGTGGTCGGTGATTCAGCCGCACCTGGGGTATTTGGCGCGGACGATCGGGCATGTGGCGTCGTTGTCGCGGATTGATCTCGAGGCGAACGAGATCACGATGGTGGTGCCGGAGTCGCAGAAGAATTTTGTGGCGGACGAGCGCGGCAAGGCGAAGGTGGAGGAGGCGTTTAAAGCGGCGACGGGGCGGAATTTTCGGGCGGCGTTTGAGTTTACGGAGGCGCAGGCAGCGCCGGAGGGGGCGCGATCGGGCGTGGGGATTGTGCAACGCGTATCGCCGGAATTGTGGGAGGCGGTGCAGAAGACGCCGTTGGTGCGGCAACTGATGGAGAAGCTGGACGCGCAGGTGGTGAATATCGAACCGCTGGCGCCGAGCGAGTGATTATTTAGCGGCGGGGGCGGCGGCGAGGGCGGGTTTGGCGGGGGCTTCGGGCGGGCGCGGGCGGAACAAGCGGACACAATTTCGGCCGGAGGACTTGGCGGCGTAGAGCGCGCGGTCGGCGGCATTGGTGAGCTGTGCGGACTGTTGGAAGATGCGTGTGCGGTCGGTACCAGCGACGCCGATGGAAGCGGTGATGCGGATGGTTTTGCCTTCGAACGAGATGGTTTCAGCCTGAATGGCCTGGCGGATTTCGTCAGCCATTTGGGCGGCGGCGTTGGAGTCGGTTTCGGTGAGGATGAGGGCGAACTCTTCGCCACCGTAGCGGGCGGCGAGGTCGATGTTGCGGACGGCGAGTTTGAGGATTTTGCCCATGCGTTTGAGGACTTCATCGCCGGCCTGGTGACCGTTGGCGTCGTTGCATTTTTTGAAGTGGTCGACATCAAGGAGGAGGATGGAGAGGGGGCGTTGGAGTTTGAACGCGCGGGCGAACTGTTCGTCGAGGAATTCATTGAAGCGGGCGCGGTTGGCGAGTCCGGTGAGGCCGTCGGTGGTGGCTTTAACGACGAGCTGTTCGTTTTCTTTTTTGACGGCCTGGACCTGCTGCTGGCTTTGGAGGGAGAGCTGGATGAGCGTCTGCTGGGCTTCGTCGAGGATGTCCTGGTAGGAGCGGTTTTCACCGATGTTGACTTCGAAGAGCTTGGCGGCTTCGCGGGTGGAGGTGCCGATTTCGGCGAGGAGTTTTTCGGCTTCGACACCGGAGATTTTGAGGCGGTCGGCCATTTCCTGGCGGGCGCGGACGATGTATTGGGCCGGGGTGTTGGAGGCATAGACGTCGCCGCAGATCATGGCGATGTAGACGCACTCGACGAGCGGGCGGAGCTGGGGGTCTTGTTCGGTGGGGTTGTGGTGCTGGCGGATGGGGCCGGCGAGGACGGGGGGTAGCTGCCAGAGTTCACCGAGCATGCCGGCGACTTCAGCGTGATCGAGTTCGAAGCGTTTACGGCAGAGGCGGCAGAGCTCTTCATGGTCGCCGTTGGCCTGGGCGTAGAGCTGGTCGTACTCTTTGCCGAGGACGCGGTGCATGACCAGGACGCCGACATCGGCGAGGAGCCCGGCGAGGAAGGCTTCTTCCTGCTGGACGATGTTGATGCGTTTGGCGAGGAGTTTGCCGGCGACGGCGGAGTAGATGGATTTTTTCCAGAAGTGCATGTAGTCGAAGCCGTCGTTGTTTTTGTCTTTGAGGTTGGAGAGGAGGGAGAAGCCGAGGGCGAGTGTTTTGACGGCCTGGAGGCCGAGGATGACGAGGGCGTGGGAGATGGTGGAGACCTGTTTGGGCAGGCCGTAGAAGGAGGAGTTGACGGTCTTGAGGATCTTGGAGGAGAGGGCCGGGTCGTTGGAGATGAGGTCGGCGATTTCGGAGATGTTGACGTTGTCTTTGCGAGCGAGCTCGAGTGCTTTGATGGCAATGGCCGGCAGGCTGGGCAGCTGCGGCGAGCTTTTGAGTCGATCCATCAACGCCTGGTTCATACGGTTACGCTTTCGTTCAGCGCCGCAGCGATGCGACGTCCTTGTCTTGATCAATGGTCTCTACCCGGAGAGTATCGACAGGTTATTACCCGGACTTTCATTCGCGGTCAGAAAAAACGTTGCAAACTGCAATGGTTGCGGGGCCGTATATGGTGCGTCCGGCAGTGAATGTGTAATATGCGTAGCATGTGGAGCGTTGGGTGGGCATGCGCGTTTCTTCGCATGCGGCATGTGGGCATTCAGACCGGTTACAGGCAACGAATTAGCAGGGACGTGACATGTCGCATGCGCCAACATTATCGGATGCGCTGGCCGGGGCTGAGGCGGAGAAGCTGCTGCGCGACTCGGAGAATTACCTGCGCGAGTTGATCGCGAGTTTGCCGGGGATTATCTGGTCGGCGAGGCCGGACGGTTATTGCGAGTACCTGTCGCCGCAATGGTATGAGTTTACGGGCAGTCGCATTGGTGAAAATCTTGGGGACACGTGGACAGCGCCGCTGCACCCGGAAGACCAAGGGCGTGCGAGCGAGGCGTGGAAGAACGCCGTGACTGAGCGCTGCATTTATGACATTGAGTATCGCATCCGCCGGCATGATGGCGTGTACCGATGGTTCAAGGTGCGCGGGCGGCCGGTGCGGGATAGCAGCGGCAACATTGTGCGGTGGTTCGGCACGTGCACGGACATTGATGCGCAGCGCCGCGCGGCGGAGCGGCTGGGGTTGTTATCGGATATTTCGTCGCGGCTGCTGGCTGCGGACGAGCCGCAGGAGATCATCGATTATCTCTGTCACGAGATTCTGCGGCATCTGGATGCGCAGTTTTTCTTCAATTACCTGGCGGATGATGCGGCCGGGGTGTTGCGGCTGAATGCCTGCCAGGGGATCAGCGATGAACTGCGACCCCGCATGGAGACATTGGCCTATGGCACGGCGGTGTGCGGTTGCGTCGCCCGCGACGGCAACATGTCGCATCGTGTTGCGGTGCAGAATGACACGGCGGTGGAGACGCAATTTATCCGGTCGATCGGGGTGCGCGCGTATTGTTGTCACCCGCTGATCAGCCAGGGGCGGCTGATCGGCACGTTGTCGTTTGGGGCGTCGAATCGCGACCGTTTTTCGGATGAAGATGTCTCGCTGATGCGGGCGGTATCAGACCAGGTGGCGATGGCGATGCAGCGCATGCTGCTGCTCAAGGAGATGCGGCGGCAGAAGGACGAGGCGGAGGCGGCGAGCCATGCGAAGGACCATTTCCTGGCGACGCTGTCGCATGAACTGCGCACGCCGCTGAACCCGATCATGCTGGTGGCGAGCGCGCTGGTGAAGCGTGCGGATCTGGCGCCGGACCTGCTGCAGGATTTGGAAGTGATTCGCACGTCGGCGCAGCTGGAGGCGCGGCTGGTGGATGATCTGCTGGATCTGACGCGCATCACGCGCGGGAAAATTGATCTGCAACTCGACCAGGTGCATGTGCACCAGGCGGTGCGTTACACCATTGATGCGTGCGCGGCGGAGCTGCCGGCGGAACGCAAGCCACTGATCCTGACGGATCTGCGGGCGGAGCAGGACACGGTGCTGGCGGATCCGGCGCGGCTGTCGCAGGTGCTGTGGAATCTTCTGCGGAATGCCATGAAGTTTACGCCGCACACCGGGACGATCACGGTGCGCACGGCGAACACGGACGGGGCGATCTGTATTGAGGTGATCGACACGGGGATCGGGATTGATCCGGAGATTCTGCCGCGGATTTTTGACGCGTTTGACCAGGGATCACCGATGGTGACGCGACAATTCGGCGGTCTGGGCCTGGGCCTGACGATCGCACAGGCGCTGGTGAAACTGCATGGCGGAACATTGAGCGCCCATTCTGCGGGGCGCGGGGAGGGGGCGACATTTTCGATTCGCCTGCCGCTGCATGTGCCTCTGGCGGCGGCGCAGGAGCCCGACGATTCCGACCCGGGAGTGGCGGGGCCGCGGCACGTGGTGGAGAGCGTGTTGCTGGTGGAGGATCATGTGCCGACAGCGGCAGTGCTGAAGCGCATTCTGGCGGCGGAGGGTTTTGCGGTTGAGCATGCCGCGACGGTGAAGGCGGCGCTGGAACTGGCGCGGGACCGGTCATTTGACTTGGTGATTTCGGACATCGGTCTGCCGGACGGGACGGGGCGCGATCTGCTGCCGCTGCTGCGCGATCGCAAGATACCGGCGATTGCAGTGTCGGGCTTTGGCATGGAGAGTGATTTGGATCTGTCGCGCGAGGCGGGTTTTGTGGCGCATCTGGTGAAGCCGATCACGATTGATGCGTTGTTGGGAGCGCTGAAGCGGGTGCGGTAGGGGGTGGCGCTCAGTTGACCTTGTTTTTGAAGAGGCGTTGAATCTCGCCCATGGTGTTTTGGCGGGGGCTGGTCCAGTTCGTGGTGGAGACGGCGAAGGCGCGGAGGCGGGACTCTTTGAGGGCGCCGTCGAAGTCGCCGCCTTTGACCTGGCCATGCTGTACGACGACCACATCGCGCGAGCCGGGGACGGTGTTGGCGAGGGCCATCACATCCTGAACGGAGGCGGCGCCCTTCTGGCCGGCGGTGTTCTGGGCGACGAAGAGGACGGGCTGGCGGCGGAGTTGGCGGAGCACGGGCTCGAGTTCGAGATTGCTGAGGCGTTCGCGCATGGCGAGTTCGAAGGTGGCCTGGTAAACGCCGCCGAGCCAGCGGGTGGGGAATTTGGGCGTTTCGAAGGACTGGCCGATCTTGTCGGAGAAGTTGGGCCAGATGCCCTCGGCGATGACGCCGCTGATGGAACTGTCGAGCGCGGCGGCGTGGAGGGCGGCGGTGGCGGCGATGTCGTGGCCGCCGACGATGATTTTGCTGCCGTCAACGAGGGGCGTTTCGCGGAGGAACTTCACGCCGGCGAGGATGTCGAGGCGTTCGCGCAGGCCGAAGGTGATGGCGCCGGTTTCGGAATCGCCCTGGCCGCGGGTGTCGAGGAGGAGGACGGCGAAGCCGGCGGCGTTGAGTTCACGGGCGAGGGGGAGGTAGTGCTCGTGGGTTTGGCCGAGGCCGTGGGCGAGGACGGCGCCGGGCCATTTTTGGGTGAGGAGTCCGTCGCGGTTGATGACGACTTCTTCAGCGGTGATGGGGGGGATGTACCAGCCGACGAGGTGTTGGCCATCGGAGGCGGTGATGGCGACGCGGCGGTAGTACATGCCGAGGGACTCTGGGGACATGTTGGCCTGGACGTTGGCGGGGTGCGTGGTGGCGTAGACGATGCCGAGCATGAAGAGGCCGAGGATGACGGGGGTGAGGAGGAGTCGGACGAGGATGCCGTCAGCGACCTGCCAGAGCCAGCCGCGTTTTTCGATGATGAGATCGCCGGAGACGTCGTAGCGTTTTTTGACGGAGAGGGGGGAGATGACGGGGAAGAAGATGACCTTGCAGATGCCGCGGACGATGCGGCCGATGAACTGCATGAGGGGTGAGGTTTTGCGTGTGGTGTGGAGGAGTCGCTGCCAGTAGCCGGGGGAGCGGCGGAGGTTGGGTTTGTCTTTGTCGGAGGCCCAGCCCATGTCGCGATCGATTTCGAAGTCGAGTTCGTCTTTGTAACGGCTCATGCGAGGGACCTCTTGGTTAACCGCGAAGACGCGAAGGCGCAAAGCTGCTGGACAGGGGGGCACTCGGGAGAGTCATCGGCGGAAACAGGGCGTGGGATAATTGGGAAAGATTTAGCGTTGGCAGGGGCGGGAGTATCGGACGCGGGCGGCGGAGGGGGTGATGGTTATCGGCAATTTATTGTTGCGACAGGCTGTCATAATGGCGGCTGCTGGTGTATAACACTCGCCTTGAAACCCAAGGGAGGCCTTTATGCCCATGACGTATGATGAAGTGTTTGAGAAGGTCAAAGAAGTGCTCGTCAACGCGCTGGCGGTGGACGACGAAGAAGTGACCAAGGAAGCCAAGCTGTCGGCTGACCTAGGCGCGGAATCGATTGACTATCTCGACATTACATTTCAGCTGGAAAAAGCTTTCGGCATCAAGATTCCGAAGGGCGAGCTGATTCCGGAGAACCTGTTCTCGAATCCGGAATATGTACAGAACGGCAAGCTGACCGAGAAGGGCCTGGCAGAGCTGGACGCGCGTATGGCGTTTGCGGATCTGTCGGCATTCAAGGCAGATCCGGACATCAACAAGTTCCGCGATATCTTCACCGTGGACACGCTGGTGCGGTACGTTCTGACCAAAGTTGGCTAAGCAAGCATGCGTTGGATCTGGATCGACAAGTTTGAGAGTTTCGTGCTGAACGAATCGGCCGTGGCCATTAAGAATGTGAGCCTGGCCGAGGACCATCTGCACGATCACTTTCCGGGATTTCCGATTATGCCGGCGAGCCTGATGATCGAGGGCATGGCCCAGACGTCGGGGATCCTTGTTGGCGCAGCGCGGCAATTCAAAGAGAAAGTGATTCTCGCGAAGATCAACAAGGCGACGTTCAGCCGCATCGTGCGGCCGGGCGAGACGATTGTTTATTCTGCGAAAGTTGTGAACGTGAATGAAACGGGCGCGGCGATCGAGGGGACGATCACGGTGCGCACGAGCGTGAACGGCCAGCAGCAGGAGTTGCCGGTGGGCACGGTCGACATGATGTTCAGCCACATTGACAACAACATGAGCGGGATGAAATTTCCGGAGTTCAACTTCGTGTTCAACAGCCAGTTCATGGATCTGTTTGAGACGTATCGCCGCGAAATTCACGTGGCGTTGCCGGCATAAAGGCGGCGTGGTTGACGTTCAATCTCTAAGAGCCCCGGCCAGTGCCGGGGTGTTTTTTTAGGATGTGCAAGATGACGCAAGTGGCGCCCGCGGGTGTGGAGTGGCAGGTACTCAACGATGTGTGCGAATACCATCCGGAGCAGTGGAAGCCGCTGCTGGATGAGTGCCGGGGCAAGATCGACAAGGTGCGGCGGCGGGATATTACGCTGACGCTGAAGACGCGCGACGGCAAGCCGCTGGCGAATCGCGGCATTCGGGTGCAGCAGGTGCAGTCGGCGTTTTTGTGGGGGTTCGGCTCATGGGGATTGATGAATGCGCTGCGCGACGGGACGTATGCCCGCGAGGATGTGCAGCGGCAGTACCATTATTTTGCGAAGTTTTTCAACACAGTGAATCTGCTGCATTATTGGGTGGAGAAGCACTGCGACCGCGCGCCGGTGAGCGAGGAGTTTCAGGGGTATCCGGATTACAGCAACATTCAGCAGGCGCTGGATTGGGCGATGACCAACGGCCTGACGCCGAAGGGGCACCCGATTTACTGGTCGATCCCGAAGGCGACGCCGCAGTGGTTGTACAAGTATGACTACGAGACGCGGATGAAGTTTTTGGAAGTGCGCGTGCGGACGATCACGGCGCGCTTCAAGGGGAAGATGAAGCTTTATGATGCGATTAACGAAATGCTGTGGGAGCCGACGCTGCGGACGGTGGAACAGCGGCACTGGCCGCACATCACGCCGACGGAGCAGATGTGCGAGTACATTGAGCTGGTGCTGAAGTGGGCGCGGGAAGAGGATCCGGACGCGCGGTACTTGATTAATGATTACGGCGTGCTGGTGGGGCATCACGAAGAGATTGCGGTGGATACGAACGAGGGGAAGCGCATCACGCGGCACCAGCAGGCGCTGCGGTACGTGGAATTGCTGCAGGCGCTGAAGGCCCGCGGTGCGGCGCCGGATGCGGTGGGGCTGCAGGGGTTCTTCGGCGGGTGGGGGCACCATGACCGGGACATTGCGACGCTGGATGCGCTGGGCACGCAGACGGGATTGCCGGTGATCATCACGGAGTTTGGCGCGAGCACGCAGCAGATCAAGGCGATGGAGAAGGCGGGGGCGAAGCCGGAGCAGATCAGCGAGCTGGTGGGCCAGTACATTGAGAACGTGATGGTGACGTGCTTTGCGCACCAGAGCGTGGAAGGTTTTTACTTCTGGTACAACACGGATCTGCTGCTGAACGGGAAGGGCTATCCGTCGGCGTTGTATCACCGGCTGTATGATTTGATCCACAAGCAGTGGCGCACGGATGAGACTCTGAAGACGGATGCGAACGGGCGGGTGACGCTTCGCGGCTTCTGCGGGGATTATCGGGTGCGGTTGATGGATACGCCGCAGCCGTATGGTGTGGGCTTCAGCTTGCCGGAACAGTCGCGTGGCGCTGTGGCATTTGAGCTGGTGGTATAAGTTGAATACGCACGGGCGAAACAAGTAAGATGGCCAACTCGCCCGATGCCGGGCGGGTTGTCGGGCTGTAAGGATCGATCGATGGCGAATGGTGATACAAACAAGCATGCGGACGCGTTGGCGGCGTTGCATGGCGGGCAGCAGGATGAACAACCCAAGGCCCAGACGCCGCACGACGATGAGGCGATCGAAGTGCAGGCGGAAGAAGATCACACGCCAGCCAACAGCGGTGCGCCGACGCCGGGGGAAGCGAGCACGTCGGGCCTGGTGAGCATGCTGGCGAAGAATGAGTTTGAGAAGAATGCGCGGCCGACGCCGAAGCCGGGGTCGGGGCAGGCGGCAGCGTCGGGGCGGGTGGCATCGCGGACTGACGAAATCAAGATGGCGAAGGAGATCGAGCTGAAGCCGGTCGCGCCGAGCAAGCCAGCGTCGGGGGTGGTGGGTTATCAAGGGCAGCGGCGCGGGGGCCGCAAGGTGCCGGGGTGGTACCACACGGCGATCCCGATCATGTTTACGGTGAGCTCGCTGCTGCTGCTGATCAGCCTGTGGGCGGTGGGGGCGGTGATCGCGATCATGGCGAAGGCGGAGAGCTATCCGCTGTTGCGCTATGACGACTATGCCGGGGCGTTTACCCGCGGGTCGACGGTGTTTGCGTTCGTGATGTTGTTGTGTCTGCCGATCTCGTTGGCGCTCATTGTCAGTGCGATCGTGATGCAGCGGCATATCGCGACGGCACGTGCGGCGCAGGACGCGGCGAATGCGCGTAAGCCGCAGTCGACGACACCGATTTGAGTGGTGAATAGCGAAGGGTGAATAGTGAATACTTGAGGGTGAAGTCTGTTTTCACTCTTCACTCGTCACCATTCACAATTTTCAGGCTGGCGATTGGTGGACGTAGATTGTTTCGCCGGAGCAGTGCTTGAGTGAGCCGGTGATGCAGTCGGTGACAGTGGCGGCGACGTCGTCGGGTTGAAGTATTTTGTCGGTGGGCATCTGCTCGGGCGTCATCAGTTGGCGGAACATGGCGGTCTCAACGCCGGCGGGGGCGACGGCCATCGCCTTGATGCCGTGGGGTTTGCCTTCACGTGCGAGGACGGTGGTGAGGAGATTGACGCCGAGTTTGGCGACGCCGTAAGCGCCGAGTCCGGGGAAGGGATCGCGTGCGGCCATGGAGGAGATGCTGATGATGGTGCCGCCGAGGGCCTGCGTGCGCGGCGTGCCGGCGTTGATGGCTTCGGCGTATTGGGTTTTCATGATGGGGAAGACGGCGCGGCAGGCGTAGAAGACGCTGGAGAGATTGGTGTCCATGATGCGGTGCCATTCTTCAACGGAGAGATCGGCGGTGGGGAGAAGCGGGGCGTAACCGGCGTTGTTGATGAGGGCGTCGATGCGGCCGAACTCGCGCTGTGTTTGCAGCACCATCTGATCGACGGCTTTGTGCTTGGAGACATCGGCGACGATGGGCAGCGCGCGGCGGCCGAGGGCGCGGACTTCGGCGGCGGCTTGTTCGAGGAGTGATTCGCGCCGGCCGATCAGGGCGATATCAAAGCCTTCGGCGGCGAGACGAAGAGCGATGGCCTTGCCGATGCCGGAGCCTGCGCCGGTGACGATAGCGGTTTGCATGGGGACCTCTCAATGATCCACGGATGAGACACAGATAAACACAGATTGCAGACAGAGCATCTGTGTTCATCTGTGCCTTATCTTCGACTATTTTAGCCGAGCCAGGCGCGGAGTTGGGCGAGCATGACGGGTTCGACTTTGGCGCGGATGTTTTGGTTGGCGAAGGCGGCCCAGCTGAGCGGGGTGTCGACGTCGAGCGGGCCGTCGAGTGGTTGGCCGAGGCCGTTGGTGAGGTGGATGCCGGCCTCCTGGGCGATGAGCATGCTGGCGACATCGTAGGGATGGACGCAGAGGCCGGGCGGCTGTTTCTGGATTTGGTAGAAGATGGGGCGGAGGTCGGCATTGAAGCGGTCGTGGCCGATCATGAGTTCATAGAACTGGCCGCCGGTGGAGATGTATTGGTCATCGAAGACCATGCCCTTGGTGACGTCGGCAGCGCCGATGGATTCGCGGACGATTTTTTCCATGAGTTTGCTGGAGAGTTCCTTGGTGCCGGGGAAGAAGTTGCTGATCTGGGCGAAGCCGTGGAGGAGGGAGTCGGCTTGCGAGGAGCGAAGCGTGAGCGGCGTGGGGTCGACATCCATCTCGGAAAAACTTGGCGTAGTGAGTGTCTTGTAGATGAACTCGCGCTGGCCCTTTGCGCCTTGGCCCTTAACTGCCCAGAGCACGTCGGAAAGGAGTTGCTTGCTGGTCGGCAGTTCGATCTGGGCGGCGACGGTGATGTCAGAAAGGCGCGTGGCGTCGCCGTTGTTGGGTGCGATGCCGGCGAGGAACCAGGCGGCGCGTTTGTCATACATGAGGCCGCGGGTGCCATCGACGGGGTCGCAGATGATGCGGATTTTGGCGTCGGCCTCGGCGGTGCCGTGGGGGAAGACGACTTTGCCTTCGTTGCCGTGCTCGTCTTCGATGCCTTCAGCAATCAGCACGAGGGGAACTTCGCGGGACCATTCTTCGCAGAACTTTTCGAGGATGGGCTCGACATGCGTGTCGAGGGTGTAAATGGTGTCGGCGGAGGTCTGCTTGGCCACGCCGGCAAGATCGTTGGAGGAGCGGGCGGCGATCACCGCATCGCGCACAGCGCGGCCGAGGGTGAGGAGTTTTTCAACGAAGTAGGATTCGGGTCGGCCGGCGAGCATAGAACGCAACCTTTTTGCCACAGATAAGACACAGATGAACACAGATGGATGCTGATATCTGTGTTCATCTGTGTCTTATCCGTGGCTCATTTTACGTGACATTGACATGAATAACCTTCGCGGGCGGGAAGCCGTTGAAGTAGGTGCTGGACGCGGCGGAGTAAGCGCCGATCTGCGGGCTGTAGACGAGGTCGCCGAGCTGGAGATTGTCGGGCAGTTCTTCGGAGAGGGAGATGGTGTCGAGCGCATCACAGGTGGGGCCGAATACCGCGGCGATTTCGGTCTTGCCCTTCTTGCGGCCGGTGGGGAGGGCGTGGATGTGGTACTTGCAGTGATCGAAGATGACGCCGGAGAAGGTGTGGTACACGCCGTCATCGATGTAGTAGCACAGTTTGTCCGCGCGGCGGGCCTTGCCGATGATCGACGCGACGGCCGTGGCGGCGGTGGCGACCATGTAGCGGCCGGGCTCGGCGAGGATCTCGATGCTCTTGGGGAAGAGGCGCTCGAGTTCGGCGTTGATGGTGGCGGCGAGTTCTTTGAACGGTTTGACCTGATCGTCATAGGGAGCGGGGAAGCCGCCGCCGATGTCGAGGAGTTTGAGTTTCACGCCGCGTGATTCGGACTCGGCAAAGATGTTGGCGGCGAGTTGGATCGCCTGGACGAAGTTCTGGAAGTTGGTGGTCTGCGAACCGACGTGGAAGGAGAGGCCTTCAACGCCGAGGCCGGCCTTTTGGGCTTCGAGGATTAGGTCGACGGCTTCGCCGGGCGAAGCGCCGAACTTGCTGGAGAGCTCGACCATGGCTCCGGTGTTGGGCACCTTGATGCGCAGGGCGAGGCCGGCGTTGGGGGCGTACTTTTTGATCTTTTTGATTTCTTCGCTGTTGTCATAGGTGACGAGGGGCTTGTACTGGTCGAGTTCCTGCAGCGTCTTAATCGCCTTGATGGGATTGGCGTAAATGATCTTGTCCCAGATCCACTGCTGGCGTTCTTTGTCGGGCATGTGCTTGATGTTTTCATGCACGACTTCGAATTCCGGCATGGAGGCGACGTCGAAGCTGGAGCCCATCTTGTAGAGCGTGCGGACAATCTCCGGATCGGAGTTGGCCTTCACGGCATAGTAGGGCTGCACCCGCGGCAGGTATTTGCGAAACTGCTTGAAGTTTTTGCGCAGTTCCGCGTGATCGACGATGAACAGCGGTGTGCCGTGCACGGCGGCGAGCTTTTTCAGTTGGGCGGGCGTCAGCATCTTTGTTCAACCTTTTCATTCATGAGCGGTGACCGCTGCAATGACGAATGACTAATGATAAATGACGAATCAATGGCGAATGACGAATGAGCGAATGCCCAATGAAGAATTGTTTCATTGAGCATTGATTCGTCAATCTTCATTCGTAATTCGTCATTGGCATCACCGTCCATCGGTGACGAGGAAGTTCTTGAACTGCCAGGGATCTTTGAGGTCGAGGTCGGGCTTGTTGAAGCCTTTGAAGTGGTTCGTGTAGTTCTTCAAGGGCGTCCAGTCCGACGACTTGGAGATGAACTTGCCCAGGTAAGGCTTGGCGACCTTCAGGACAAATTCATGCGGGAGATCGTCCGGCACGACCACGCCCTTGTTCGGGTTCTCGATCATCCACATCGTGGCAGCGACGACGGAGATGGCGACCTGCATGGTCGTGGCGTTCTGGTGCGGGACGAGGCGGCGCGATTCTTCGATCGAAAGATCCGAACCGATCCACCACGAATTGTAGGCATGACCCATGAGCAGCGCGCCAAGGATGTCCGAGCCCTGCGTGATTTCGTCATTCATGATGCGGATCTTCGGCGGCAGTTCGTAGTCGTAGCCGCGGAGTTCCTGCAAACTGGCGATGGCCACATCGGCCGGGCAGTAGGCGTAGTGCACGGTGGGGCGGTAGACGGCCTTGCCGTTCTTCCAGACGGTGAGGTGGTCGCTGATGGTGAAGGCTTCGCCGTGACGCACGACCATGCCGAGGATGTTGTAGTTCGGGACCCAGCTGCGGACCCAGGTGTTCATGCCCATGCGGGCGAGGCAAATCTGGTTCTTGGGGCCGTCCTTGTGCTGGTAGGCGAATTCAGGCAGCGTTTTTTCGTGCGTGCCCCAGCCCATTTCGGCGGTGGTGGTGCCTTCTTCGCGGAACCCTTCGACCGACCAGGTGTTGACGAATTCATCGACCTGCTTGGGCTGGTTGCTGATCTGCGTGTCGCGCTCGGAGCAGTGAATGACCTTCACGCCGAGCTTCCAGGCGAGTTCGTTCCAGACCTGGCCGGCGGCGGCCGCTTCGATTTCCTTGGCGAGTTTGCCGGTGTATTTGCCTTCTTTGAGGCCCTTCTTGGCGATGTCGAGCAGGCCCTGCTTGGTGAAGTGCGAGATGAGGCCGGGGTTGGCACCGTGTTCGAGCACGGCCGTGGCGCTGTTGGGCGAGAAGTTCTTGGCGATCATGCGGCGGACATTCATGTGGCGCCAGTAGAGCGTGCGGGTGGTGGGGTGCTTGTTCTCGGCGCCTTCGTAGGGATCCCACACCTCGACCGAGGTGTTGATGTACATGACGCCGGCATCGTGGCACCACTGCAGAATTTCGCAGCAGTCGATGTTCCAGGCGAGGTCGATGATGATGTCGCCGGCGGCGACATACTTGGCGAGCAGCGGGCCCATGTTGTCGCGCGTCACGCGGTCACGGACAAACTTCACGCCCTTTTTGACCCAGGGCTTCAGGATTTCGCGCTGGTCTTCGAAGTCCATGACGGTGATATTTTTCAGCGGCACGTCAACGAGTTTCTCGAGGATCGGCAGCGTGCACTGTGCGACCGCGCCGTAGCCAACGAACAGAATTTTGCCGGAAAACTTCGCCATGAGAAAACCCCGTGTTTGTAAAGGTTTTGTGAACAAGCCACCGCGGCTTTTTGTGAAGTGCAACAGTGTATCGGCGCGCAGCGCCTACGCAAGCGATTAACGATTGGTGATTCTTCGATTCAGTGATGCAGCGTGGTCAATTCGCGTTGCGCCGAGAGCACTAAATCGTCCGAGCAAACTCATGCAGCCCGCTTATTTGCGCCGAACAGGCGCGACTTGAAATGCTCGGGACTGTCTGCGATCTCATCCAAGAAACGCAAGGCCATGACCGAAGGCTTTCGCAGGCCTTGCTCCCACGACTGGATGGTGACGGGCGAAACGCCAAGGAGTTTGGCCATGACGCCCTGGCTAACGCCAAGCACGTGTTGGCGCAGTCGCGCGATCTCTCGTGGCGAGCGTTTGCGCGGACGCAGATCGACGCGAACGCTGCGCACCGTTACGGGGCGGCCTTGCGCGACATGCGAGAAAAAGTCGTCAAAGCTTTCGATGACTTCGGTTGCGAAGCTTTTCTGCGGCGAAATTTTTTTCTTCATGGTTTGGCTCTCTGCGTTAGTGTTTGCAGCCAATTCTCAAATCGCTGCATCGCTTGAGTGATAGCTGGTTTTTCCGCGGCGCTGAAGTTGTCTTTCTCGTTCTTGGTGAAGACTGCAACGAGTGCCACCACGCCAAACGCGGGAAAATAAGCATTGCCAATGCGACAACCGCCGCTTTTGCCGGCGCCGGGGCGAGCAAAGCGGAGTTTGCGCAGGCCACCGGTGCCCTGAATCACAGGCGCCCGAGTGGGCGCGAGGAGTATCGTGAACTGCAGCAATCGAAGCATGTCATCGCTCAAACGCAGTTCAGCCCAGCGTGCGGTGAAACGCGGAAAGTGGACGAAGTGCAGCAGTGCTGGCTGACCAGTGATTGGGTTCTCCTGCTGCGGCATGGTGTTCACCTTGTCTATCTTACTAGGTAGTATAGCATTGCTAACAGCCTAAGCAACTGTTATATGCCTGATGGTGATATGTCGCGACTTCGTGTTGAACGGCGGAAGTTTTTCGGTAACATTGCCCCATGAAAATCAACATACCGACAGGCCAGGAAACCGTTCCGATTCTCGACTTCGGGTCGCAGTACGTGCAGCTCATCGCACGGCGCGTCCGCGAAGCCGGCGTGTATTCGCTGCTGGTGCGGCCGGATATTTCCGTGGCAGAGCTGAAAAAACTCAATCCCAAGGGCATCATCCTCTCGGGTGGGCCATCCTCTGTTTATGAACAAGGCGCGCCGAAGTGTGATCCGGAAATTTTCAACATGGGGTTGCCGATCCTGGGCATCTGCTATGGTCTGCAGATCATGGCGCACACGCTGGGCGGCAAGGTGGCGCCGGCGCACGCACGCGAGTATGGCCGGGCCAAGCTGAACGTGACCGATGCGAATGGCCTGCTGGCCGGTGTGCCGCAGGACACCACGGTGTGGATGAGCCACGGCGACCAGGTGCAGGCGCTGGAGGGCGGCTTCACGCCGATCGCTTCGACGCCGACGTGCCCACTGGCGGCGGTGAAGCATGCCTCGCGGCCGTTCTATGGCGTGCAGTTTCACCCCGAGGTGACGCACACGCCGCACGGGCGCGAAGTGCTGTCGAACTTCTTGTACAAGATCTGCGGTTGCGCCGGCACCTGGCAGATGGGCAACTATATTGAACTGGCCGTTGATGCGGTGCGCAAGCAGGTCGGCAATAGCCGCGTGATTTGCGGGTTGTCGGGCGGGGTGGATTCGTCCGTGTTGGCGGCGCTCCTGCACAAGGCGATCGGCGAACAACTCACATGCGTGTTTGTCGACAACGGCCTGCTGCGGAAAAACGAACGGCAGACCGTGGAAACAACTTTCCGCGATCACTTCCACATCGACCTTCGTGTGGTCGACGCGAGCAAAGAATTTTTGACCGCGCTCGCCGGCGTGACGGATCCGCAGCAGAAGCGCAAGATCATCGGCAAGCACTTTATCGATGTCTTTAAGGCCGAGGCGAACACGATCAAGGATGCACGCTTCCTCGCGCAGGGCACGCTGTACCCCGATGTGATCGAATCCGGCCACGGCCACAGCGGCACGGCGGCGAACATCAAGCTGCACCACAATGTCGGCGGCTTGCCGGCGGAGTTGGGTTTTGAACTTGTCGAGCCGCTGCGCGATTTGTTTAAGGATGAAGTCCGCAAGATGGGCGAACTGCTCGGCTTGCCGGAGCACATTGTGTGGCGGCACCCGTTCCCGGGTCCGGGCCTGGCGGTGCGTTGTATCGGCGAGATCACGGAAGAGAAGTTGAAACTGCTGCGCGATGCGGACGAGATTTTCCTCGAAGAGATTATTGCCGAGGGGTTGTACCGCAGCACGGCCCAGACGTTCGCGGCGATTTTGCCCGTGCGGGCGGTGGGCGTGATGGGCGATGGCCGCAGCTATCAACACGTAATCGCATTGCGCAGCGTGGACTCGACGGACTTTATGACGGCCGACTGGTCGCGCATTCCGTACGAAGTGCTGGCCCGCGTGAGCAACCGCATCGTGAACGAAGTCCGCGGCGTGAGCCGCGTGGTCTACGACATCACGAGCAAACCCCCCGGCACGATTGAGTGGGAATAAGGAATACCATGGCGATCAATCTCCAAGCCCCCAAAGGCACGCGCGACTTTTACCCCGCTGAGATGGCGGTGCGGCGCTACATTGAAGACACCTGGCGCAACGTCTCCATTCGCCACGGCTTCGTTGAAGTCGATGGGCCGACGTTTGAATTTCTCGATCTCTACAAGATCAAGTCCGGCGATGAGATCGTTTCGCAGCTGTTTCACTTTGAAGGCCGCGCGGACAAGGAAGGCCAGGCCGATCACTTTGCCCTGCGCCCGGAATTCACGCCCACGCTCGCCCGCATGGTGGCGGCCAAGGCCAACGCGTTGCCCCGGCCGATCAAGTGGTTCTCGATTCCACGCTGCTATCGTGGCGAAGCCCCGCAGAAAGGCCGCGGGCGCGAGTTCATTCAGTACAACGTCGACATCCTCGGCGGCGAAACGCCCGAAGCGCGTCGGCAGTTTGATATTGAATCGGCCGCACTTTGCCTCGCCGTGCTGAAGGAGTTTGGCCTCACCGAGAAAGAAATTGTTCTGAAGTACAACGACCGTTCACTGGTCGAGAAGCTGTTTGTGGTCGCGGGTCTTGTACCGGCGCAGTTTGCGTTTGGCTTCTACCTGCTCGACCGAATCGCCAAGCTCAATCCGGCGCAACGTGCGGAGCAGTACAAGCAGAACAACATCGCCGAACTGCAGCAGAAGTTTTTTGAAAAGCTGGCGAACGGCCAGGACCCCCTGACCGATGGCTTCTGGACCGATTTGGCGGCGCAGGGCTATGACGAGTACCGCACGGCCATTCGCGATGCGGGCACGCAGATCGAAACGACCCTTGCCACCATGGGCTTCGGTCCCGGCTGGGCGAAGTATGACGCCTCCATCGTGCGCGGCCTCGCGTATTACACCGGCTTCGTGTTTGAAGTCGCCGACACTGCGGGCGATCTGCGCGCGGTTGCCGGCGGCGGGCGCTATGACAAGCTTGTCGAGATGTTCGGCGGGCCGTCGTTGCCGGCGATTGGTTTTGGCATGGGCGACATGGTGCTGCAGGTGCTGCTGCAGGAGAAGGGCTTGTTGCCGGCGAGTCTCTTGCCGAAGCCCGACGTGTTTTTGGTGAACGCGCTTGAGGATGCTGCCCCGGCGCAGAAGCTGCTGGCCGAGTTGCGGGCGAGTGTGTTTGATCCGGCGACGAAGTCGATCACGCGGCCGGGCCTGGCGGCGGTGACGAGTTACAAGACCACGAAGAACATCGGCAAGTTGCTGCAGGATGCATCCGCCAGCGGCGCCAAGTTCGCCGTGATTCTTGCCCCGGCCGAATTCGCCCGCGGCGTGGTGAAAGTGAAAAACATGGCCACGCGCGAGGAGAAGGAAGTGGCCCTTGCTGACGTGCGAACGGCACTTGCCTGACGCACGCGTGGGCATTACCTAATCAGGTTAGCGATGTCTTGAATGATGTCTCGGAGGTCCGCGGCTCAGATCACGCCGCGGTCGAGGTCCTTGAGCCGACCGCCGAGGTCCAGATTTTCGTTTTCACGAACGAACCGTGCGACGGCCATAAGGACCGAAGCCTTGTCGATCGAGCCATTGTCATCGAAGGTGATTTTCGCAACCTTGCTCAGGCCGCCGGCACTGTGAACCCGCATCACATAAGGCGGGACGACAATGCACTTGGCGACGGCCAGAGCCGTCAGAAAGGCCTTGTCGCTAACCCCTGTCAGCACCGCGTGTTGGGCCATGTGTTTCAGGTGCCCCGCGGTCAGACTCGCTCTCTTCATCGCAGCCATGCAAATTCTCCCGGCGTATGTCCCCTCCGCCGGACGCCCCGGCATTGGGGGTCCGAAAGACATAACGTCGACAGCGCCTAAGGCGCGTACTCTCTCCGATGCCGAAATCGGCACTCCCTGCGGATGCCCGCAGACTCACCAGTTGGCCACGGGGAAAAAGGCGAATTAACCGCTGTCTCCTGTATATATAGACCAGATTTGAAATGATGCAAATGAAAACTCCATGAAAATTGCGTCCATTGCAGTTTGCACGGGATGATTATCGGTCATCGGGCGCAGGAGTTGCGCAGTGCCTTGCACAACGGCTCACCAGAGTCACGAAATTGCCATTTTTTCTTCCCTTCTTACCCCTTTCGACATTAGATTACATGGTTGGTCTTTACAGGTGCGTTGTTCCCATGGCTTCGAAACAAATGACTGAAAAACAGGAAGGCGACGTCGCGGTGCTGCCGCCCGAAACCCAGTCGGCCGAGAAGACCAAGCGCGACGCCAAGAACAAGAATAAGCCGCAGAAGCAGCCGCCCTACAACGTCATCATTTGGAATGATGAGGAACATACCTACGAGTATGTGATCGAGCTGCTAATGAAGGTCTTCAAGCACGACTTTGAGACCGCCTTCCTGATCACCGATGCCGTGCACCACCAGGGCCGCGGCATCGCCTTTACGACCCACAAAGAACTGGCGGAATTGAAACGCGACCAGGTGCTGGCCTACGGCCCCGACTGGCGGATGCCCAAAGTATCGAAGGGCTCGATCCGGGCCACGATCGAACCGGCCGCCTAATTTTTGTGTTTCCGCGGTTTACGCAGGATCTTTGGCGCGTCCACAAACTCTTGCAGGTACTTCTCGAAACCCTCGCGACCGTTGCGATAGATGAGGAAGTCGCGCCAACCCCAGAGCTCATCACGGGTGACGAACCGCGGAAGTGCTTCGCGGATGGTACGCTGATCAAACAAGTGTTCCCAGAAGTGAACGGCAATCATGGTCATGAGGTCATTGCTTGAGGCCATGAGTCTACCGCTCGCATCACGATGGTTGGCGGTATCGCCCTGCTCAACGCACCAGCGTGCGTAGTCATAGCAGCGTTGGATGAAGTCGTCGTCTTGGGGCGTGGCACGATGCGCTTGCTCGAACGCGCACCGCAGATCGATGAAGAACATCCCGGCCTCGTCTGCCGCGATCGCCTCTTTCTTGAGTTCGGGCAGCAACCGTATCGCTTCTCGTCGCCAGGCGCTCATGCCATACCTCGTGGTCTGAGTTGATTCTGGCGGAGCCCGAGTCGTTTTGCCAGTGACTGCCTGCTATAATCCGTTAATGTTTCGTTCGATGGAGCTCGGCCGTGGGTCGGCGGGGCTTTGCGCGGCTTGCGGGTCTGCACATGCTTGATAAAAAATTCGAAATCGTCTCCCCGTTTCAGCCCATGGGCGATCAGCCTGCGGCGATTGATGCGCTCGTCAAAGGTTTTGAAGAAGGCAAAAAACACCAGATCCTCATGGGCGTCACCGGCTCGGGCAAAACGTTCACCATGGCGCACGTGGCGGCGCGGCTCGGCCGGCCGGTGCTCGTCATCAGCCATAACAAAACGCTCGCGGCCCAGCTCTATGAAGAATTCAAGGAGGTCTTTCCCAACAACGCGGTGACGTACTTCGTCAGCTACTACGACTACTACCAGCCCGAGGCGTACATCCCGCAGCGCGATATCTACATTGAGAAAGATGCCGCCCGCAACGATGACCTCGATCGCCTCCGCCTGGCCACGACGTCCGCGCTCGTGTCGCGGCGCGATGTGTTTGTCGTGGCGTCGGTGTCGTGCATCTTCGGCCTGGGTTCGCCGGAGGAATACAAAAAGAAAGTCGTCTCGGTGAACAAGGAGGTCCCGCTGGAACGCGACGATCTCCTGCGCCAGCTCATTGAACTGCAATACGACCGCAACGATATTGAGTTCAAACGCGGCGTGGTCCGCGTGCGCGGCGATGTGGTCGAGATATTCCCCGCCTACGAAACCACTGCCTTCCGCGTTGAGTTCTTCGGCGACCAGGTGGAATCGATCTGGCACATCCACCCGACCAGCGGCGAACTGCTGGCGGAAGAACGCGAGATCTTCATCTACCCCGCGCGCCACCACGTGACGGATGAAGACAACCTCCAGCGGGCTGTGCGCGACATCCGCGCTGAACTCGACGAACGCGTGAAGGAACTGCGCATGCAGGGCAAGCTGCTCGAAGCCCAGCGCCTGCTCGCCCGCACCAAGTACGACTGCGAAATGCTGCTCGAAACCGGCATGTGCAGCGGCATCGAAAACTACTCGCGCCACATCGCTAACGCAAAGCCCGGCGCGAAGCCCAACACGCTCGTTGATTACTTCCCCAAAGATTACCTGCTGATCATCGACGAATCGCACGTCACGATCCCGCAGCTCAACGCCATGTACGGCGGCGACCGCTCCCGCAAAGAAGTGCTCGTCGATCACGGCTTCCGCCTGCCCTCGGCCCTCGACAACCGCCCCATGCGCTTCGAAGAATTCATGTCGATCTGGAACCAGGTGCTGTTTGTCTCCGCCACGCCGGCCAAGTTTGAGCTCGGTCTCACCGGTGGGGAGGTGGTGGAACAGGTGATTCGCCCGACCGGCCTGCTGGATCCGCTGATCGACGTGCGCCCCGCCACGGGCCAGGTGCAGGACCTGCTGAACGAAATCCAGAAACGCGCCGCCAAGGGCGAACGCGTGCTGGTGACGACGCTCACCAAGCGGCTTGCCGAAGATCTCTCGCACTACATCGGCGAGGCGGGTCTGCGCTGTAAGTATTTGCACAGCGAAATCCAGACGTTTGACCGCGTCGAAATTCTGCGCGAACTGCGCGAGGGCACGTTTGATGTCCTTGTCGGCGTGAACCTGCTGCGTGAAGGTCTCGATTTGCCCGAAGTGAGCATGGTCGCGATTCTTGATGCGGATAAGGAAGGTTTTCTGCGCAGCGAGACCTCGCTGATCCAGATGATCGGCCGCTGCGCGCGTAATGCGAATTCGCAGGTTTACCTCTACGCCGACAAAGAGACCGAAGCGATGCGCCGGGCCATCAGCGAAACCCGCCGCCGCCGCGTGCTGCAGGAGGAATTCAACACCGCGCACGGCATCACGCCCAAGACCATTGAAAAAGCGATTCGCCAGGGCATTGATGCGGAGTTGAAGGCCCGCCGCACCGCCCGCGAGATCGTGGCCAACTCCGACAACCAGTTCGACACGCAGGAAATAATTCGCATGCTCGAGGACGAGATGCTCGAAGCCGCAAATAATCTGGAGTTCGAAAAGGCCGCCGAGATTCGCGACAAGCTGCGCGAGCTAAAGGACCCGCACGTGAAGTCCGCCGATGCTGCCGCCCAGGCGAAGGAACGCGACAACGAACTGGCCGCCGCGATCAGCCAGGGCCTAAGTGATCGATTAGCCGACAAGCGCCCCGCCATGACCCCCCAACAGAAAAAAGTAAAACGCGGCGGCCCCAAACGCCGCGGCAACGGCGGGTGAGTTAGTTGCATCCACGCAGTAGGAAGATGATGAGCAGAATCGGAATCGGGATGCCCAGTGCCCATGCGAGGATGTAGCCGATTTTTCCGCCTGACCGGTAGCGTTGACTGGCGTTCATAGAAAACCCTCCTGAGCCGTGTTGGCCCATCGCTCGAGAAGCAAACGGTGGGCCTTCAATGGTCCGACGGTAGCGTCTGCTCATGCGGCGGGTGAAGGTTGTCGCTAGAATGAGTGTATGGCAATTTCTCTGCACATCTTCGATGCGGGTGTTATGGCGTATCGGCCGGCGTGGGACGCGCAACTCGCGTTGCATGAGCGTGTGCTCAATGGCGAGTTGCCCGACGGCGCGATCATGCTGGTGGAGCACGCGCCGGTGATCACCATCGGCCGACGACCGGGCGCGGAAAAACACCTGCTCGCTTCGCAGAAACTGCTCGAATCGCGCGGCGTGGAAGTCGTCGAGACCGACCGTGGCGGCGACATCACGTTTCATGGCCCCGGCCAACTCGTCGCTTACCCGATCATTCCGCTTAACCGGTACAACCTGAACCTGCACGAGTACATGCGGCTCATCGAGCAGTCGGTGATCGATACGCTCGCGCACTTTGGCGTGCATGCGGATCGCTCGCCCGGAGCGACTGGCGTGTGGGTGAATGGGGATGACCCGCGCACGAATAAGCCACTGGACCCGCTGGCAGCCAAGGTGTGCGCGATTGGTGTGAAGCTTCGCCGGTGGGTGACGTTTCACGGCCTGGCGCTCAACGTGGCGACGGACCTGGCGTATTTCAACATGATCAACCCGTGCGGGCTCTCGCGGCCTGTGACGAGTTTGCAGCGGCTGCTGGGCGACGAGGCGCCGGCGCTTGAGGTCGTTAAGCCGGTGCTGGTGAACGCATTTGAGAAACTGCTGACGTTACGCCAAGAGCATCAGTCCCTGGCTGATGAGCGCCGCGAGGCTGAGAAACAGGCCTGAGCAGGCCAGGATGCTGACATGGCGTGAGGCCGCGAGGCTGGCGGTGGAGAGCGACACGCCCAGCAGCGACAGGCCCCAGAGCAGCGGGCTGTAGCCCAGCATGACGGTGCGCACCACCGGCCCGAAGTCGGCGCTGAGCGAGGGATTCGCCAGCATGGAATTGGTAGCCATGGCGGTGAGAAACACGACCGCCGGCACGACGAGCACGGTAGCGCCCGTGACGCAGGCGAGCAGGTTCAGGGTGGTCAGGCCGCGATTTTTCTTTCTCGGCGATGCGTAATCAAGCGTGAACATAGAAGCCCCTCTTTACAGGTCTTAAGGTTGGACGTAACAGAACGAACCGACGCGCGCGATGGTGCGATGACGGAGATAGCTGCCGGCGGACTTGCCCTACGCACGGCCGACCGGAGAAACACGGGCGGGAGGGGCTGCGAAAGGCAACTTGCGTGGGGGCAAGAGTTTGCAGCCGTGTGCGTACCTTCTCGAGCAAGCCGGACTGGGCCGACCTGGAATGGATACTGCCAAGTACAACGCGAACGGTGTACCTGTTATTGCTTATCGTTAAAGCGTGTGGATTTTTTATAAGTGCATTATTCATAGTTGGTTAAGTCTTATTCTGCAGTGCGAATTTTGGGGTCACTGCTTAAGGGCGCGGCAATTGACGATTTTTCAGTCAGTTTTGACGCGTGAGGAGGCGTTGAGTTTTGCGAATTTTGAAGATTTTTGTTGACAGGTTTTTGCACCTGTTTGTGGGGCCATAAATGCACAGAAAACCGAGCAAAAAATCTGTTTTTTATCGCCACGGGCTGGCTTGAATTCTTTGTGAAAAGAAGTACGATTGGACCTTCACTGAGGCGACATGCAGTCGGAGCCGGAGCAACGCAAGCCACCAGAAGAGCCGTCAGATGCGCAGTCGAAAGGCTGGCTGGACGGCCTCGGGGAGCGCTCGAGCGGCGTCGAGAAGCATGTCACGCCGTTGACGCCGAGCAGCGCCGATGACAACACCGGGTGGAAGAAGGCGGCGGTGCCGATCCAATTCGTGCTCACCGTCTCGGTGATGGCTTACCTGGGCTACAAGCTTGATCAGAAGATGGGTTGGGAGTTCGGCGGACTCGTCACTCTCACGTTGATTGGCCTCATCGGATCGACCTACTTGCTGATCAAAGAATCGCTGCGGCAGGACGCCCGAAACGAGAAACAAAAACAATCACGGCCGAAGGCGCAAGACGCGTCGAAGCCGAAAGACGACTCGCAATCGCCGCCCGCTAAATAGAGGATGCAGGTGCGAAGACTAGTACCGCTGATCGGACCACTCGTGGTGATGGCAGCGGTACTGGGGCTGTGTCTTCTCGTCGCCAGGAGCTTTGCTGTTGGCGTGCAGTGGGATGCGTTGGTCGCCGGTTTGATCGTGAACACCGTGGCGGCGTTGGCTGCAGCGGTGCCGCTGGTCTGGCTGGCGAACCGGAAGACGGAGACGCTCTTGAGCGGCACGATGGCCGCGATGGGGCTGCGAATTGTCCTCACCCTGGGTGGGGCGGTTCTGGCGATGGGTTCGGGCTGGGCGCTTGATCGCACAAGCGTGATCACCTGGACGACCATCTTCTACGTGGCCGTCTTGGCCAGTGAAACGACCGTCGCCGTGTGGCTGGTGCGAACGAACAAGAACTGACGTGTCGCCGCGAGGCGACGAGAGCTAAGCGCAAGAGAGCTGCAAAGCATGCAACTGTTCGAAACCATGATGCCTACGATGCTCGCCGCGTCCGACCCGATGGACCACGTTAAGCCGATTTACTGGAAGGTCATGGACCTGCCGGAGAATTCGGTGTGGGCGCAGATCTTTGGCGGGCCGGGGTTGTACATCTCGAACGCCACGATCATGTCGCTGGTGGTGGCCGCGCTGATGTTGGCGTTGTTCCCGTATCTTGCGGCGAAGGCGCGAAAGAGCCCGGTGCCGACCGGGGCGCACAATTTCTTTGAAGCGATTTTGAGTTTTCTGCGGACGGAAGTGTTTCGTCCGGTGCTGAAGGAGAACACGGACCGGTTTGCCCCGGTGCTGTGGACGGTTTTCTTCTTTGTGCTGTTCAGCAATCTGCTGGGCTTGCTGCCGATTTACTATGTCATTCAGTTGATCAACAAGTATGCGGGCACGCAGATTCCGAATTTCTGGAGCGCGGCCACGAGCAATGTGAGCGTGACGGCGGGTTTGGCGATCTTTGCGTTTCTGCTGATTCACATCGGCGGCATCTGGGAACAGATCCGCATTGCGATGGATCCCTCGCTGGATCCGCATCATCACCATGAGGGGGCCGGGCATGGGGCCCACGCGCACGGGGGCATTGGCCACGGCGCGGCTGCGGTGGACCAGGACCATCACGACCATCACGATCACGGGAACAAGAAGGGCCTGGCGTTTCCGGTGGCGGCAGTGGTGGGGTTCTTCAAATACTGGTGGAACTTTGCCCCGCACGATCCGTGGTGGCTGTGGTTCCCGCTGTTTCCGCTGGAAATCATCGGCGCACTGGTGAAGCCGTTCTCGCTGTGCATGCGTTTGTTCGCCAACATCATGGCCGGTCACGTGGTCATGGCCACGATCGTGGGCCTGATCTTTGTGGCGGAGAGCGTGGCGATGCGGGCGGGCGTGGCGACGGCGGTGACGCTGGGCACGCCGGCGCTGAGCATCTTGGAATTGTTCGTCAGCTTCCTGCAGGCATACATCTTTACGTTCTTGACGACGCTGTTCCTGGCGGGCGCGGTGGCGCCGGAGCACTGAGGGAGAAGCCGGAAGCCAGAAGCCAGTAGCCAGAAGAAAGGCGCTGGCAAAACGGTGCTTCGGGCTGGATGAGAAATATGGGGTCGGTGGCGGGTTGTCGGCGGTCTTCTGACTTCTGGCTTCTGGCTACTGGCTTCTTCAATTAAAGGGCTGGTAGCCGACGCCGAAGCCCGTTTTTTTTGAACGTCGGAGATTGATAACCGGTTGTTCGCGGATATTCGATAGATCCCGCGAATGGCCAAGTTGCCCGCAAGGGCAGGAGTGTTTTATGGATTTTGGTGCTTTCGGTGGTATCGGTCTTGGTGTGGCGGGTGCGATGATCGGCACCGGCCTGGTGGTTTGGGGTGCGGCGAAGGGTATCGGCAACATCGGCGGCAACGCCGTTGAAGCCATTGCCCGTCAGCCGGAAGCCAAGGGTTCGATCGGCACGAACATGATCATTGCGGCCGCCCTTATCGAAGGCGTGGCGCTGATCTCGCTGCTGGTCATCGGCACGAGCGCAGTCGGCAAGCTGCCGGCCCCGGCCGACCTGCTGAAGGCCCAGGCGGACACCGCCCACGTGGCCCCCAAGTAAGCTGAGACGATGGGCGTCGGGCCGTGGGAAATCACGGCCCGACGCTGTCTTTGAGTCAACGAGATGAACCGCGAAGACACGAAGACGCGAAGCAAGTAAATCGGAAGATGGTTTCGCGTCTTCGCGCCTTCGTGGTTAAAAAAGTTAGACGAGAGCAAACATGCTGCGAATCAAATCTGTTTTCGGCGCGATGATCGCCATCGCTTTGGTAGCCGGGCCCGTGCTGGCTGCCGGCAGTGGTGGCAGTTCGTTGGAGCATGGCGACAAGGTGGGCGGCATCTTGGAGCCGAACCTTGGGACGGCGGTGTTTACGCTGCTGATCTTCGGGGTGCTGGTGGTGATTCTGCGTCTGACGGCGTGGAAGCCGATCATCAGCGGTTTGAAGAGCCGCGAGAATGCGATTCGCGAGTCGATCGAAGCGGCGGCGCGGGCGAAGGCCGAAGCCGATCGTGCGACGAAGGAACTTGAAGCGAAGATGTCCGAGGCGCGGGCACAGGCGGCGACGGAATTGGCGCAGGCCAAGGCCGACGCGCAGAAGCTGGCCGAGAACATTCGCAAGCAGGCCGAGACGGAAAGCGCGGCGATGAAGGATCGGGCGCTGCGTGAGATTGAAGCGGCCAAGACGCAGGCGCTGGGCGAGATCAACGCCCATGCGGCGGACATCGGCACGGCGGTGGCGAAGAAGATTCTGCAGCGCAACGTGACGGTGGATGACCAGCAGCGGCTGGTGGAAGACTCGCTGCGCGAGATGGCGGCGAAGAACTGACGGTACGCCACAAAGGCACAGAGGCACAAAGGCACAAAGGGTTTTCAGACTCGCCACAGAGACACAGAGGATGCACCGAGGTTTTTCAAACGGACGCGGAAATTGACAATTGAAAATTGACAATTGTCAATTTTCAATTTGAGGACGAACATGGCTGACCAGGCATTTCAGATTGAATCAGTTGGCAGCGTTTATGCTGAGGCGCTGATCAATGCTGCGCAGAAGGCCGGCGTGCTGAACGACGTGACGGATGATGTTCGCGGCATTGGCGAGTTGCTGAAGGGCAACGCGCAGTTCCGGGCGTTCGTGGCGGCGGTGACCATCGGCGAAGACGAACGGGCGGCGGCGCTCGACAAGATTTTCAACGGGCGCGTGCACGTGCTGACGTTGAATACGCTCAAGGCGCTGAGCCGGCGGGGCCGGCTGATGTTTTTGAGCGGATTCGTGGCGGGGTTTGAAGCGATTTTGAAGAAGATGTCGGGCCATGTGAGCGTGGAACTCACGAGTGCGACCGACCTGAAGCCCGAGACGATCGAACGCATCAAGGCGGCGGTGGGCAAGCAGGCGGGCGGCACGGCGGACCTGACCGTGAAGATCGACCGGGAACTCATCGGCGGCATGACGCTGAAGATCGGCGACACGCTGATCGACGGGTCGGTGAGCACGCAGCTGGACAAGATGAAAGAGGCATTGAAGAAGGGCGGCGCGGCGAAGACTGCGGCTGCCGCAGTTGTTTAGTTGTTCGGTTGTTTAGTTGTTTAGATTCCGCTGAACAACTAAAGAACTAAACATCTAAACAACTAAATAACTTACGGATAACAGGCACACGAGGAAGATATGAAATTCAAAATTGACGAAATCACATCGGTTATTCAGGCGGAAATCAGCCAGTATCAGCACCAGCTGGATGTGACGCAGGTCGGCAAGGTCATCGAAGTCGGTGACGGTATTGCCCGCATCTACGGTCTTCGCGGGGCGATGGCCGGTGAGATGCTTGAGTTTCCGAACGGGATCTTCGGCCAGGTGTTTAACCTGGAAGAAGAGACGGTGGGCGCCGTTGTGCTCGGCGACTACAAGCAGATTAAGGAAGGCGACACGGTTCGCACGACGGGCGAGCTGCTGAGCGTGCCGGTCGGCGATGCGTTGCTGGGCCGCGTGGTGGACCCGCTGGGCCAGCCGATCGATGGCGGTCCGGCGATTCAGACGAATGAACGCCGCAAGGTGGACATCATCGCGCCGGGCATCGCGGATCGTCAGCCGGTGAAGCAGCCGCTGCAGACCGGTATCAAGGCTATTGACGCGATGATTCCGATCGGCCGCGGCCAGCGTGAGCTGATCATCGGCGACCGCAAGACCGGCAAGACGGCGATTGCGATCGACACGATCATTAACCAGAAGAAGTTCTGGGGCACGCCGGACGCGGTGATCTGCATCTACGTGGCGGTTGGCACGAAGGAATCGACCGTGGCGGGCGTGGTGGACGTGCTGCGTCGCGCGGGTGCGATGGATTACACGATCGTGGTGAGCGCCAGTGCGTCGGATCCGGCACCGCTGCAGTACATTGCACCGTACGCCGGCTGCGCGATGGGCGAACACTTCATGTGGCAGGGCAAGCATGTCCTGTGCATTTACGATGACTTGTCGAAGCAGGCACAGGCGTACCGCCAGTTGTCGCTGCTGTTGCGTCGTCCGCCGGGCCGCGAGGCGTACCCGGGCGACGTGTTCTATCTCCACAGCCGCTTGCTGGAACGTGCGTGTAAGCTGAGCAACGAGAACGGCGGCGGATCGCTGACGGCGTTGCCGGTGATCGAGACGCAGGAAGGCGAAGTGTCGGCGTACATTCCGACGAACGTGATTTCGATTACGGACGGCCAGATTTATTTGGAGCCGGACCTGTTTGCAGCGGGCGTGCGTCCTGCCATTAACGTTGGTATCTCGGTGAGCCGCGTGGGTGGCTCAGCGCAGATCAAGGCGATGAAGCACAAGAAGGTTGCGGCATCGCTGCGACTGGACTTGGCGGCGTATCGCGAACTCGAGGCGTTTGCCCAGCTGGGTACGGACCTTGATGCGGCGACGCAGAAGCAGCTGGATCGTGGTGCGCGTATGGTGGAGCTGCTGAAGCAGCCGCAATACGTGCCGATGGATGTGATCGACCAGATCATGGTGATTTACGCCGGTTCGCAGGGCTTTTTGGACAACGTGTCGCGCAGCCAGGTGCTGGAATGGGAAGCGGCGTTCCTGGAATACGTGAACACTTCGGCGGCGGAGTTCAAGGCGGAGTTGTCGGCGAAGAAAGAGCTGACGGCGGAGCTGGAGACGAAGCTGCAGGACGTGCTGAAGCGTTTTGCGAGCGTGAACACGATCGGGAAGAAGGCCTGAGCAGCGACGAAGCGACTGAGCGACGAAGCGACAAAGGGAAGATATGGCCAAGGCAAGAGTCATCATTAAGCGGCGTAAGGCCGTGCGAAACATCCGCAAGATCACGAAAGTGATGCAGATGATCGCCAGCTCGCGCTACCAGAAGGCGTTTAAGCGCGCCATGGGGACGAAGCCGTTCGTGAAGAAGCTGGGCGAGCTGGTGGCGTCGGCAGTGGCGGCGGTGAAGGCGCAGGGCGGCAACATTGAGCATCCGCTGATGAAGGATCCGGCGCCGGGCCAGAAGAAGACGGCGCTGCTGGTTCTGACGAGCAACCGCGGTTTGGCGGGCGGCTATAACGGCAACATTCTGCGGTTGGCCAACGCGACGTTTAAGGAACTTGCGGCGGCGAACGGCGGCGAATGGCCTGACGTGTATATGTCGGGCAAGAAGGGCATCGCGTTCGCCAAGTTTCAGGGCTATAAGCCGGCGGGGACGTTTACGCACCTCGGTGACAATCCGAAGTTTGAAGAGATTGCCCAGTTGGCGCAGCAGTTCATGGACGACTATGCCGCTGGCAAGATCAACGGGCTGAAGATCGTGTACATGCGGTTTATCAGCGCGGGCCAGCAGCGGGCGACGGTGATGGATGTGCTGCCGCTGGCGAATCTGGCGGGCGGCGACGACGTTGCGAAGAAGAACGATGTGCCGTACGAGTTTTCGCCGAGCCCGGCGGAGATTTTGGAAGAGCTGATTCCGATCACGGTGAAGACGAGCATTTTCCAGGCGTTCATTGAAGCGGCGGTGAGCGAGCAGATCGCCCGCATGGTGGCGATGAAGGCCGCGACGGACAATGCGGAGAAGCTTGGGAAGAAGCTGACGCAGGAATACAACCGCGCCCGGCAGAGCCAGATCACGAGTGAGCTGGCGGAGCTGATGGGCGGCGTGGCGGCGTTGTCGTAAAGACCCGGAAGATAGAAGTTAGAAGCTAGAAGTTAGAAGAAGAGATTTGAAACTGGCCCAAGCCAGAGAATTGCGGAGTTAACATGGCCACGACAGGTGTGATTACGCAGGTGATCGGCTCGACGTTTGATGCCGAGTTTCCGGAAGATCAGCTGCCGGGAATTTATAACGCCGTGACGGTGAACGAAAACACCCGCGGCATCGAAGTGAAGCTGACCGGCGAAGTGCAGCAGCACCTGGGCGGCGGCCGCGTGCGTGCGGTGGCGCTGGGTTCATCTGACGGGTTGGCCCGTGGGATGAAGTGCGTGGACACAGGCGCCCCGGTGAGCGTGCCGGTGGGCGAAGAGACGCTGGGCCGCGTGTTCAACCTGCTGGGCGAGCCGATCGACAAGAAGGGTCCGGTCAACGCCAAGGCGCGGCGTCCGATTCACCAGGACCCGCCGGAGTTCAAGAATCTCGAACCGAAGACGAAGATCTTCGAAACGGGTATCAAGGTTATTGACTTGCTGGCGCCGTATGTGCGTGGCGGCAAGACGGGTTTGTTCGGCGGTGCAGGCGTCGGCAAGACGGTTATCATTCAGGAGCTGATTGCACGTTTGGCCCGCTTCCACAGCGGTTATTCGTGCTTTGCCGGCGTGGGTGAACGTACCCGCGAAGGTAACGACCTGTGGCTGGAAATGCAGGAAGCGAAGATCGGCAACACGGGCAAGCACGTTATCGATCAGACGGTGATGGTGTTCGGCCAGATGAACGAGCCGCCGGGCTCGCGTCTGCGTGTGGCGCTTTCGGCACTGACGATGGCGGAATACTTCCGCGATCAGACGGGTGCCGACGTGCTGCTGTTCATCGACAACATCTTCCGCTTCACGCAGGCGGGTTCGGAAGTGTCGGCGTTGCTGGGTCGTATGCCGTCAGCCGTGGGTTACCAGCCGACGCTGGGCACGGAGATGGGCGAACTGCAGGAACGTATTACGTCGACGACGAAGGGTGCGGTGACCTCGGTGCAGGCCATTTACGTGCCGGCTGACGACTTGACCGACCCGGCACCGGCGACGGCCTTCACGCACTTGGATGCGTTCACGGTATTGAGCCGTGGCATCGCGGAAAAGGGCATTTACCCGGCGGTCGATCCGCTGGAATCGTCGAGCCGCATCATGGACCCGAACTACATCGGTAAGGAACACTACGAAGTGGCGCAGCGCGTGAAGCGTACGCTGCAGCGGTATAAGGATCTGCAGGACATCATCGCGATTCTTGGCGTGGATGAACTGAGCGAAGAAGACAAGTTGACGGTCGCTCGCGCTCGTAAGCTGGAGCGCTTCTTCTCGCAGCCGTTCTACGTGGCGGAAGTGTTCACGGGTAAGAGCGGTTCGAACGTGTCGCTGGCGGATACGATTCGCAGCTGCCGCGAAATCGCCGACGGCAAGTGGGATCACCTGCCGGAAGGTGCGTTCATGTACGTGGGCACCGTGGAAGAAGCGGCCGAGAACGCTGAGAAGATGAAGAAGGCTTAAGCCTGCGGAATGACGAATAACGAATGAAGAATGACGAAAGGGCCTGCGAGTGATCGCGGGCCCTTTCTGCTTTTTGCGGGTGGGGGTTGCTGGGCGAACGCGCTGTGTTGACGGGGCAAACGAGGCGCGGGATAGTCCAATGCAACTTGGAGATTACGCCATGTTTAACAAATGCGCGGCATGCGGCACGATCATTGTGATGAATGGGGTGGACGTTGATGGGCGGAAGGTTTGCGGGGAGGACTGCCTGCAGAGCTATCGCCAGAATGCGGCCGTCGAACTTGTGCCGGCGGATGCCATCGAGGCCGCGGTGCAGGAAGCATTCTTGAGCAAGTGTCCGACGTGCGGGGGGGATGGCCCGATTGATGTGTACACGGCAACGAAGCTGACCGGCATGGTGCTGGTGCTTCAGGTGGAAAAGACGGCGAAACTTTGTTGTGCGCGGTGCGCACGCAAGATGCGATTTGGCGCGGCGGGGTATTGCGCGCTGGCGGGTTGGTGGAGTCCGCGGTCGGCCGTTATGAATATTTTTGTGATACCGATGAACCTGGTGCGGGCGATGTTTACACGGCCGCCGGCCCAACCGTCAGCAATGCTGCGCGAAGTGGTGCGTGCAGAAATGGGACAGGCGTTGTTGAATGCGCGACAGACGGAGATGGTCGGGAGGAACTGACCCACGTTGCGTACCATGCACTTTGATGGGTTGAGGGTGGGATCATTCGGGCCATTCGAAGATGACGCCCATGGTGTTGGGGCTGTCGTTGATTAAAACGTCGTAGGCGGCTTGGGCTTCGGTGGGTTTGAAGCGGTGGGTGATGAGGCCTTTGGTGCGGAGGCGGCCGGTGGCGAGGAGGTCGAGGAAGAGTTCGGACATGTGGGGGTGAGACCAGTAGTCGCGGTTGGTGCCGGGGGATGGCGGGGTGGCGTCGTGGGCGGAGATGATTTTGAGGCCGCGGGCGACGAAGTCGGCGGAGAGGTGTTGTTGGGAGGGATTGCCGGAGGTGCCCAGGAGCAGGAGCGTGCCCATCTTGCGGCAGAGGCCGAGGGCGGGGGCGAGGACGTGGGGCAGGCCGGTGATTTCGTAAACGGTGTCGGCGAGGCGGTCGCGGGTGAGGGCCGCAAGGAGTTTTTTGGCTTCATCAATGGTGCTGACGGCGTGGGTGGCGCCGTAGGCGAGGGCCATGTTGCGGCGCTGCTGCACGGGATCGATGGCGACGACGTAACGCGCGCCGGCGACGAGGGCGTATTGAACAGCGAGTTGGCCAAGCAGTCCGAGGCCGACAACGGCGACGACATCGCCGAGCGTGGGCTCAGCGGCGCGGATGCCGTTCTGCACGATGCAGGCGATGGCGCAGAATGCGGCCTCTTCTTCACGGCCGTGGAGGGCGGGCGGCAGCACGGCGGCGCGGTCGATCGTGGTGTTGGAGAACTGGCGATGATTGACGCGCGTGGCGGCGAGGTCGCCGGGCTTGAAGGTAGTAATGTCGCGGCCGACGGCGAGGACTTCGCCGATGTTGGAGTAGCCGGGGTAGAAGGGGTACTTCATCCAGGTGGCCTGGTAGCTGGTGGGCTCGTAGCGTTGGAGGAGGGCGTTGAGTTCTGTGCCGGTGGAGATAAGTGTTCTGCGCGTCTTGATAAGAATTTCATCTGGAGCGGGGTCGCCGATGGGTTCGTGGCGCAGTTCAAGTTTATGCGGCTGGGCGAAAACGATATTGAGGGAAGTGCGCATGCGGGCATTTTAACGCAAACTGATTGAGGTTCGCGGGCGCAATTGCGACAATCTGCAGCATGACCATGACGCCTGAAAAAACATCCACTGCAGCGGCGCAACCGCCGCGTGCGTTTCACATTATGACCAAGCCGATCGGCGCGATCTGCAACATCGACTGCAAGTACTGCTTTTACCTGGAGAAGGAGAAGCTTTACGGCGACAAGAAGAACGCGGCCGAGTTTCGGATGAATGATGCGACGCTCGAGACGTACGTGCGGCAGTACATCGAGCAACAGAATGTGCCGGAGATTAACTTCGCGTGGCAGGGGGGCGAACCGACGCTGATGGGGCTGGCGTTTTTTGAGCGCGTGGTGGCGCTGCAGAAAAAGTACGCCAACGGCAAGAAGATCAGCAACGCGTTTCAGACCAACGGCATGTTGATTGATGATGCGTGGTGTGAGTTTCTGAAGCGGGAGGGTTTTCTTGTTGGTCTTTCATTGGATGGGCCGCAGGAAATTCATGATCTTTACCGGGTGACGCGTGCGGGCAAGCCGACGTGGCCGCAGGTGATGAACGCGTTGACGCTGCTGAAGAAGCACCGGGTGGAGTTCAACACGCTGACGGTGGTGCACAAGGAAATGGCGTACAAGCCGCTCGAGGTGTATCAGTTTTTGCGGGAGCATGGGTCGGGGTACGTGCAGTTTATTCCGCTGGTGGAGCGCATCGGTGGGGGTGGGGGAGAGCAGCGGGATGCGCATGACCTGGCGGAGCCGCCGCTGCTGAAGATCTGGACGCCGTACGCCGCGGTGACGAGCTGGTCGGTTGAGCCGCAGCAGTACGGCGAGTTCCTGTGCAAGATTTTCGATGAATGGGTGCGGCGCGACGTCGGCAAAGTGTATGTGCAGATCTTCGATGTGATGCTGGGCATCTGGGCGGGGTATGGCTCGTCGCTGTGCTTTTTCTCCGAGACCTGCGGCAAGGCGCTGGCGATGGAGCACAACGGCGATCTCTATTCGTGCGATCACTTTGTTTACGACAAGTACAAGCTTGGCAATATCAACGAGAAGTCGATTCAGGAGCTGGTGGAAGGGTCGCAGCAGACGCAGTTTGGCAACGACAAACGCGACGCCTTGCCGAAGTATTGCCAGCGGTGCGAGGTGCGCTTTGCGTGCAACGGCGAGTGTCCGAAGCACCGCTTCACGACGACGCCGGAAGGCGAGCCGGGGCTGAATTACCTGTGCCCGGCGTACAAGCGTTTCCTCCCGCACATCGATCCTTACATGAAGACGATGGCGCGGCTGCTGCACAGCGGGCGTGCGCCGGCGGAGATCATGCAGATGCTGGCCGAGCGCGATGCCCAGACGAAGACCCCAGCGCCGTCGCTGGTCCGGCCTGTCGCCACCATGCCGGGACGCAACGATCCATGCCCGTGCGGGAGTGGGAAGAAGTTCAAGAAGTGCTGCGGAGCGTAGCGAAAACTCAAAACTCAAAACTCAAAACGCGAAACAGGAAACGAAAAAGCCCGCTCGGCATCGAGCGGGCTTTGTGCGTTCACGGGCATTGTGTGCGGGCGTCAACGGGCGCCTTTGTCACCCACGCGGCGTAGCGGCAACGGCGAGCGGATATCGGCCGCGGGTTGGCTCTGCACCTTGGGCAGCGGGTCGGCGTCGATCACTTTGATCTTCATTTCATCGGAGTTGCCGACGAGCTCGGGGGCGTACATGCCGTTGGCCTTGGCGGGCAGGGCACTGAAGGCGCCCGGCACTTCCGCACGCAGGCGATACGAAACGCTGTGCTTGCCGCGGGCGAGTGACCGCACGAAGAAGCTCACGCGGTTGTCACGGAACTCGACGTACGCGCCCATGTCGTTGCCGTTGTAGCCGGACTTGGTTTCAACAGCCTCGAAGCCGGCGGCCTTCATGTCTTCGAGGATGATGTACTCGTAGTCGTTCTTCGATTCGATCTCGAGTTCAATCTCAACAAGCTGGCCGCTCTTCACGGTCGAGAGGTCCGCGAGCTCGGTGCGGGCGTACTTCTCAACCTTCTGCTTCTCCACCTGGCCGCGCATGCCCTCGGCATTCACGGTCTTGTCCACGCGGTCGAGCTTGTAGAATTTGCGGTTGATCTTCACCTCAAGGCCGGCCTTGGTGATGCGGTCTTCAAGCGTGAAGTTGGTGAGATAGGCATTGAAGTAGAGCGGGCCGGTGCCGGTCTTGGTGATCTCGAGCTTGCTCTGGCCGTCGGGAATGTCCGCGCCGGTCAGGACGAGTTTGTTGTCGAAGGCGAAGAGGTCCTCGGCCGTGATCTTCACTTCCTTGAGCTTCTTGCCGTTGAAGGCGATGGTGATGGTCATATCGGGTTTGTCTTCGCCGCTGGCGCGGATGTAATCAGCAAACGCTTCGATGCAGTAGGCCGTGTCGCGGGTGCTCTTCCAGTAGGTGGCGTGCTTGCGGTTGTTGATCAGGTACTTGGCAAGACGCGAGGCCGTCTGGCCCTTGGGGTCGGTCTTGGCGAGCAGCTTGAGGTAGTACGCATTCGCCTCAATGTCGTTGCCGTACCAGTACCACCAGTAGCTGTCGTTGGGCAGCTTGAGGTAGGCGGTCTGGTTTTCATCATCCTGCACAAGATACTGCGACACATTCTGCAGAATCATGTCGAGCTTCTTCTTGTCGCCGACTTTGTGCAGGGCGAGACCGAAGACGCACTTGCCGTAAACGGAGAGGCCATTGCGGTCTTCATCACGGTAGAGGAGTTCGCGCATCACTTTGTTGTCGTTGTTGGCGTTGACGAGAATCATATAGACGAGGGCGTCGAGGTTGTCGGCGCGGCCGTCGTGCTTCTTGATGTGTGCGATGCGGCTGTCCTGCCAGGCGTTGAGCCAGGCGACGCCGCGGTTGATCACGTTGTCATCAATCTTCACATCGTTGGCGCGGGCGGTCATCAGGCCATGCACCACCACGGCGGTGGTGTGGGGCCAGCTCTGTTCGCCCCAACCGCTGAACCAGCCCCAGCCGCCATCGCTCAGCTGCATGTTGGTCAACTTGGTCACGCCTTCGCGCACCATCTTGTCCACTTCAGCCTTGTCGAAGACGGGGTTGGTCTGCCAACGCTTCCACTGCTTGGCGCGTTCGACATCGTTGCCGATCTCCTGGGCGTTGAGGTTGGTCCGCTTGTCGCGGATCTTCGCCAGGTCCAGATTCATCTCGAGGAGAATCTTCTGTGTGATCACTGTGGGTACAAAGCGGTTGAGCGTCTGCTCCGTGCAGCCATACGGATAATCCGCGAGGTACGGCAGCGCATCGACCATCGCCAGCGAAACCGACGGCGAGTAGCGAATTTCAAGACGTGAGTCGGCAATCCGCCGTTCCTTCGGCACGCTGAGCGTCAGGCTCGCCTGCGTTGCTTCACGGGCGATAAAGCCGCTGAACGGCTCGGTCTTGAGCATGCCGTGCACATACACGGGGAAGCTCATTTGTGTGGCGTCCGATTCTTCATCGGTGAGCGCCTTCATGCGCACCACGGCCAGGCCTTCCTTCACCGCACGCACGCGCCAGTCGATGCGCTTCTCGCCCTTGGGGTCGATCCGCACAACGGTGGGCTCGAGTGCCGAGCGATCCATCGGCACCAGCGTGTCGCCGTCAAGTTCAAGAATGACGCGCACTTCCTTGCTGGTCTTGAGGTAGTTGTGCACGTTGGCCGAGAGGACGACCTCATCCTTCTGCACAAAGAACCGCGGCGCCTGCAGGCGTACGATCAGGTTCTTGGTGGTGATGACATCAGTTTCGCCCTGGCCCACGCGCGTGCCATTGCCCATGGCCCAGGCCTTGGCCCGCCACGTGGTGAGGTTCTCGGGCATGGTCACTTCGACGGTCGCCTTGCCGTCCTTCACGGTGACGAGGTTGGGGAACCAGGCCGCGGTGTCGGCGAAGTTGCTGCGGAGCATGGGCTCTGCAGTGGGGGGCATACCGCCGCCACCACCGTCTTTGCGGTCCATTTCGGCTTTGTCGCGCGACATCTCTCCCCCGGCGCGATCCGCGGCGGCGGCTTTGGCCAATCCCATTGGCGCTCCGGTCGCAGCCGGCGTTGAGGGCGCAATGGCGCCCCGCAGCCCGCCCTTGCTTTCCTGGCGCAGGGCCTTGTTGCCTCCGCTGAATCCCTCTGCTGCCATCTGCCCATCGGCCTCGCCAAACTCCGTCGCCTGTGCGCCGAAGACGCCGAGGTAGCCCATCATGATCTCGTGGCTCTTGCTGATGTGGCTGGCCACGCGGTCAAGGCTGCTTTCCTGGCGGGCATAGTGATGGCGCCGCCACTGCCAGAACGTCTTGCGAATGTCGCCCACGTTCGACCCGCCGCTGATGTATTCGACGGCTTTGTCATAGAGCGACAGCACCACTGAGCCCGTGAACGGCTCGCCGTTCTTCTCGGTCAGCGATACGGTGAACTTCGCCTTCTGGCCCGGCTTGTATTCCTTCGAATCGGCCGAGACCGCGACGTTGAGCACGCGGTCTTCCGGCGGCACGATGACTTCGCGCGTGTCCTGGTAGACACGGGCGTTGGCCACCGTGACCGCCTCGATGAAGAAGTTGGGCATGTCCTTCTTGGTGATTTCGATTTCTTCCACCTGGCTCTTGCCCTTGAGGCGAATCACCTTCGGCGCGAGGTACACGCCTTCGCTCGGGCGGATGAACAGCAACACCGCCGCGTCGGCGCGGTTGGTGTTGATCATCAACTTCACCTTGTCGCCGGCGGAGTATTCCTTCTTGTCGGTGACGAGTTCGATATCGTTGAAGCGGAACTCGCGGCCGTCAAACTTCTCGCCGCGAACGACAAACACGTAGCCGCCTTCGATCGCATGATTCTTCTCGTCGGTCACGGTGTAGCTCAGGCGGTATTGGCCCGGTTGCGCAGCGCGGATCTGCTGCGTGGCCGTGCCTTGCTCGTTGGTGTCGAGGGCCCAGCGTTGCACTTCGGTTTCGACGGGCTTGCCGTCCTTGTAAGACAACGCCAGCAGGCGCAGGTTGCCCTTGCCTTTCACCGGCTTGTTGTCGAGTGTCTGGGCGCTGAACTGCGCTTCGATCACTTCATTGGCAAGGAAGTGGCCGCGGTTGACCCACGCATACACCTTGTAAGGTTTGCGCGCCACGAGCACCTGCCCGCTGCCCGTGATGGTGCGACGCGACTGGTCGGTCACTTCGGCGCTGATTTCATAACGATGATCGATATCACCATACGCGGCCTTCGCCACGGCGGTGTCGAACTCCACCTTGATCGTGCCGTCGTCGCTCACGGGCACTTCGGCCTCGGTGACGATTTCCGGCTGTGCGGTCGGACGCGGGTACCACCAGAAATACGGCCGGCGGCAGCCCCAGTCGTACCAGCCGGGGTACCAGGCGTAGTCGTGGGCGAACCACCAGTAGCCGGGGTTGTAGTACCAATCCCAGCGTGCGGCGGGGTACCACTGCGCATCGTGATCGGTGCGGGTGACTTTGTACTTCACCTTGGCGCTGGTGACCGGCGCGCCGAAGTAATACTTCGCATTGATCGTCGCGGTGATCTTCTCGCCCAGCATGACGGGGTCTTTCGGGGCGTCGATGCTGACTTCAAACTCGGGCTTCTTGTATTCTTCGACGCGGAAGTTCACCCCGCCGAAATTGGCATGGGCGACGTAATACACGCCGAGCGTGGTTTCCTTATCTAGTTGATACTCGCCGCTGACGCCGCCGAACTCATCGGCCACCAGCGACATATTCTTGGCGACATCACCCTTGGGCGTGTGAATGCGAATGGGGTAGGTCTGGTTGGCGAACGGCGACGGGCCGTCCTTGTCATACTGTGACTGGCCGAGCCAGAGCTTGAACTTCACGGTATCGCCGGGGCGGTAGACGGGGCGATCGGTGATGGCGAACACGCGTGTCTGGTGATAGTTGGCGTCGTGGCGGTCGTACCAGGTGCCATACCACACGCCGGTGTAGCCGTGGTAAGCGAAGCGGCCGTCCTTGGTCTTCGCGGTGATCAGCCAGGAGTAATTGGTGGGCAGACGCTGCACATCGGCAATGACCTGGCCGTCGGCGTCGGACTTCTCGTTGAACTCCAGCGTTTTGACTTCGTACGTGTTGTCGCGGATCCAACGCTGTTCATAGCCAAAGAAATTGACATCAGCGCCAGCCACCGGCTGCCCCGTGACGGCATCAGCAAACCAGTGATAGCTCGCCTTGTCGATGCCCTTCTTCACGATGGCCGTGTCGGCGAGCCACACGATGATGCGGGTGGTGTTGCCCTTCTCGGTGGTGCCGACCAGAAGGTAAGCGCCGGCCTTCTTGAGCGGGGTCTCGACCGTGATGCGTTTGTCGAAATGCTTTTCGCGCGGCTTGAGGTCGAGCGCCCAGTTCGCCACCTGCTTGCCGATGTACTGACGCTGGTTCTTCTCCACCAGGCGATAGCCGATCTGGTCGATCTGCACCTGGTCCCAGTCGAGCTTGCGCGGGTTGGCCTTGAGGTACGCCTTCACATCGCTGAGGAGTTTTTCGACTTCGACTTCATACGCCTCGAAGTTGATCTTCGTGGCATTGCGGAAGCGGAGTTGCAGCTTGGCGTTCTCGCCGGCGGGCGTGCTGAGCGAATTCTCAAACACCGACCAGTTGCCGACGATCTGCTCGAGGCGGCGCTGGCGGTAGTTGTCGTGACCGGGGCCGAAGCGGGCGATGGTTTTCTTCCACCACTCGGCGGCGGTCACGTACTGCTGGCGATCTTCATAGAGTTGTGCGAGCAGCTCGTGCGCGTTGACCGAACGTCCGCTCTGACCTTCGGCGATGGTCTTCAGCAGGCTGATGAAGTTGAACTCGGCGGGGAGTTTGAAACGCTTGATGCCGTTGGCGAGTTTGGCGATGGTTTCGTCATCGCTCAGCGTGTGCACGGCAAAGGGGCCGGACTCGTCTTTCTTGCTGTCATCATCGGAGCCGCGGAAGATCTGGCCGTACTGGGCCATCGTCTGCACGTCGAACTGCTCGCGCAGAAACGTGGCGAACTCCCAGCGGATCATGTCGGCGTAACCTGCCGAGGCTTCGCTGGCCTGAATGAGCGACCAGCGCCAGCGCTGGCCGTCGGTCTTGGCGTCGGCCCATGACTTCGGCACGGTGTGGAACACGGGTTGGCCCTTGTCGTCCACCGGGGCGCCGCGCGAAGCGTTATAGCCCCAACCCCAACCGCGTCCGCGGTAGTAATAGCCGTAGCCTTCCTCGTAGTCGGGCAGTTCCGCGAGATCGCTGAGGTATTGCAGGCGCCAGGCATCGGGACCGTTGGAGCCGCCGATGAGCATCTTCGAGAGCTCATAGTAAAACTGGGCCTTCTGTTCGTTGCTGGCCTTGGCGTCGGTGCTCATCAGCGGCATGGCTTCCTGCATCAGTTGCAGGGAGCGCGTGCGGTCACGGTCGAAGCTGTTGACGTACTTGGCGGTTCCGCCCCGATGCGAGCCGCGATTGAATTTGCCGCTGACGATGAAGCCGTAGTGCTCGATGTCGCGATACGCGCGGGCGGCGGTCCACAGGAAGGCCCAACTGCCTTTGTGCACGGCGATGGTCTTCTCGATGAACTCGTCCTGTTCATCCGTGCGGCCCAGTTGGCGCAGCGCCTGCACGCAGCGGTTGAAGTCGTCATGCAGCGCGCTGGTGCCTTTCGGGTCGAGCACCATCTTCGACAGCCCGTCATAGGCGTCTTTGTAGTTGCCCTGGTTCATCTGGGTCCTGTGTTTCTCGGCGGGGTCGCTGGCCTGGGCGGGGGCGATTTGCACCGCCAGTCCAAGCACCGCAATCAACGTGACCACTACCGCAAGAATACGTAACAGCATGCGCGCACCTCGTACCTAAATCCGCTTTGCCCCATTATCATCTTTTGACGCTTCGTCGCGATGAAAGTTCCATCAAGTTGTGAAGAGGAACCATGAAGATAGACGCAATCCGGCACTACCTCTCGCGCGCGGTGACTGCGGGCAGTTTAATCGCCAGTGACACGCTCGAGGATGACCTGCGCGCGGTGCGGGCGATCGGGGCGAAATTCATCGGCCGGGCTGCGGATTACTGGCGGCATGCGCCGGATGAACCTCATTTCGCGGCATGCCAGGAACTGTCGCGCCGCGTCCATGCGATCGACGCCGACACCGTGCTCCAAGGCTGCATTTTTGAGGCGATCTACCCCGGCGTGGCGCAGACGCCGATCCCCGCGTGGGTGTTTGAGGCGTTTGATCTGCCCGTCGAACCCCGCAATTTCCGGTTCGAGGAGATCGCCGGCCCGGTGTTTCGCGATGTTTACCGCTGGGACGCGGCGGAGGGTTCGCCCCACGGCGGCACGGTGCCCGACCTCACCCAACGCGAGGCGCAGCTGTGGTTCTACTACCGCGCGGTGCGCTACCTGCAGAGCGGCTTCGAAGCGCTGCACCTTGGCCAAGTCCACATGTACGCCGGGCGCGACAGCGGTTACCGCATCTTCGCCCGGCTGTGCGCGATGATCCGAGCCGCAGCCACACGTTATGGCCGCCGCGGCTTTGTGCTGCTCGACGCGCACACGCATGGCATTGCGATCGACGGCAACCTGCTGCTGGATTTCTGTTCGCGGCCCATTTCGGCCCGCAACTTTGCAGAACAGCCCGAACGCATCATCCTCGTGCAGCGCGGCCAAAGCATCGGCGGCATCCTGCCCGGCGGCGACCCTTGCGATATCTCGCCCACGTTGATCGAAGTCGACAACTGGGGCGGCTACTCGCTGTCGGCGGAGCAACTTGCGAATGCCGCCCAGCGGGCCCAGACCAACCGCTGGGGCTATGACGACATCGCGTGGTTCGCCCATCAGCCGCTCAGCGAGCGCGAGCACTTCATGCAGTACGCGCACCGCTTTGTGCGGGCGCAGCATGATCATTGTTACTTCCAGATGCCGCTGCGGCGCACGCTGGGCCGCGCGGCGATGACGGTCAACGGTCGCCGTGCGGAGTTCTTCAAAGCCAACACCCCAAGCCCCGCATGTCCCGACGGTTTCGGCGGCGAGAACGCCATCGCCCGCATCTGGCATCAGCCACTCGAATTGCCACGCTTTGCTGCATCCACCGACGACCGCGTGCCGGCGACGGGCCAACGCACGCCACAACCCGTCGCTATCGTCGGCACCATTCAGCAGTTCCTCGGCGGCTTGCCGGGCGATGCGTCCTGTCCGTGGTCGCGCTTCACGCACACGGGAGGCGGGCGTTTTGAAAAGCTGCTCGTCATCCCCTGGCGCGACACTTACGAATTCACCATCGCCTGCGGCGGCACCATGACCGAGGTCTACCGCAACGGCCTTCACGGTGGCAAGCCCTACACGTTCACCACCACGCACGACAATGCCGTGATCCACATGGTGTTTGATTACGCGGATAAATCGGTCGCGCTGCAATCTCTGACATCGGCCTAAGCCGGATTGGTCGCCGCTTCGCTGGCCAAGTATTCGCGCGCGTTGCCGCGCACCATCGCCACCAGCGTGAAGATGCCCACCGCCAGTGGTATCACGCAAAATATACTGCACCAGAACTGCGGCATCCCCGTGATGGCCGCGGCGATACCCCAGCCCCACGCGTTCCTGCGGCGGCGCAGCAACTTCATGCCTGCGATCACTTTCACGATGCCCACCGCCAGCGAGGCCAGCCCGTATCCGCCGTACAGCACCGGCAGCAGGATATCCGGCGGCAAGTTGAACGGACCAGTCGCCGGCATCGATGCCCCGGAACTGCGCATCACCAATGGAAACGCGATCGCCATCGCGATGTATGCCAGCGTCGCCAGCCCGTCGATCCCCGCCATGACGAGGTTGAAGATCGCCGCCAGCTTCACCATCTGCCGCGCCGAAGCGTAGATGTCCACCGTCGCATAATTCAGCTCCGGCGGCTGCGCTCCGTAGTCATTCGGCGGCAGTTGGGTCATGCGGGCATTGTCCGCCGCGCGTTTGTGGTGGTCAACGTGACCCGGTCATTTCTGACCGAGAACAATTTTCTCGCCGTCAAACTTGATCGTGCGTTTGCCAATCGTGACCGTCGCGTCCAAGCCGCTGCCGCTGGTCTGCACGTCCGGGTGCTTGCCGTCGGGGCTGACCGTAGCAACGAAGAAGAAGTGGTCCTTCCCCTTCACCATCGCGGCATTGACGGGGATTGTCAGCTCCTGTCCCTGGCCCTTGCCCCAGGCCTTGATGACCTTGTATTGCATGGGCTCGGTCGAGACCTCGACCTTGGCCGGATACGCAAACATGCCGCGGAGCGATGACGTCGCGCCCGGCGGTTGGATCACAAAACCGTTGTCGGTGGCCTTCACCACCTGGCTCAGGTTCGACTTGTTGCCCACCGTCGACACCGGCGGCTGGATCAGCCATTTGCGCTCGATGTCGTTGCCGCCATCAATGCGGTCGACAATCGCGTACAGCATCGGCACACCGCCCAGGCCGCTCATGTCGAATGCCATCGCGCGTTTCCCGGTGATCCCGCTCGCTGCAGGTATCTCGGGGTTTTTCTCGCTCGGCTGGTTTGGATACCGCAGGTTGCCGTACTTCGTATGCCAGTAGCGGCCCTTGCGCTCATACACTTCATCGAGGTTCATGGTCAGGTTCAGCGTCGCATCCTCCGCGCCGACAAACGTCACCTTGCCCCGGCTGCCCTCGGAGATGTCCGCCTCCGGCATCCACACGACATTTTCCTGCTGCCGCTGGCGAACGCGATCCGTGGGGCCGCCCGCCCAGTTGATGCCCAGCCCGCGCAGACGGTACGTGCCCGCGTTCTCGCCGTTCCAGCCGTTGATGATCTGCGCCTTCGCAAACGCCTGCACGATGAACGCATCCTTGTCCCAGCCACTGCGAAGCGCGTAGTAGCCGAGGCCCGGAGCCTGCCACACCTTCGGCAACTTCGTGCCAATCGGCGCCGGCTTCATCTCCAGCGGATACGTCACAAACGAGCGCACCGGATCGTCGTTCAGCACGTTGGTGATGTTGTCCGGACCCGTCACTTTCATGTCGTCGTGCCACGCCTGCAGAATCTCCGGCTGCCACTCCGCGCGGATCGTCGGCAACAACGATGCGAAGTAGTCGCCCCCGATGTGCGACGTGCCGTTGATGTCCTGCGGACCGCCGATGATCTTGCGCGGAATGTAGTCCGGGTACTCGTTGTTGGGCGTCAGGTCATAGCCCATCACCCGTTTAAAGATCGGCCACAGCTTTGCATGCCCGCTCGAGGCGTCGACGGAATACCCGCCCACTTCGCCCTGGAAACCACCCTTGCCCACCGCATGGTCGCAGTGCAGGTGGCTGGTGAAGCGCGCCAGCCGGTACATCCGCGTGAACGCCGGATCGCCCCCAGCCGTGCGTTTCCAGTTTTCCTTCACCGCGGCAAAGTTGGCGAGCTTCGTCTGGTAGCCGGTCTGCAACTGTTCCTTCTGCTTCGCCCAAGCCTCGATGTCCTTGTCTGTTGCCACACTCAGCAGCGGCGCGATCTCACCCCACCGCATGCGCCACTGCACCATCTGCGTCAGTGGATAAAGCCCCTTCTCCAACTTGATCACCTGCCCCGATGCCAGCAGCTTGCCGTTCAGCGACAGCTGTGCCAGGTTCGCCCGGGAGACCGGGTTACTCACCACGAATGTGCCCGGCTCCTTCACGTCCAGCACGGTATGGAGCACCATGGTGAAGGGCTCCTTGGCCTTTGAGGTCGCGGCCGCTTCAATAAGGTGATAGACCTTCATCCCGCCATGGGGGACCTCCGATTTTTTGTCGTCAGTCATCTTTTCGAAAGTGAGTTCGAAATCGCCGACCTTCACCTTGGAGCCGATTGCGGGTGTGGCCTTCTCAAGGCCGTAGAACTGCTCGCGCGGATCGTCGGGCGTCGCCTTGCGCAGCGCATTGGTGTGAATCCACTCGGTCGGACTCTTGCCCGGCACAAACGTCACCACCGGCACGCCTTCGCCGGGCTTGTAGTCTGCCGGCGCCGGCGCGAGCGTGTCTTCGAGATACGGCGGTGTCGGTTCAGCCGGCGGCGGTGAAGGTTCATCGAACAGCACCAGCGAATTCAGCGTGATGCCCGAGTAGACATTGGCCACATGGTTCGATACCACGTGCCAATTGGTCGTTCCCAGCGCTTCCGGCGCGAAGAATATCTGGAACGCCATGTCCGCGGCCCACGCGCGGTACCGCGCCTTGTAGTCGTCGCTCAACGCGTCGTAGCACAGGTCATACACCATCGCGAGCTGTTCAAGCTGCGCCCACAGCGGCTTCTTCGGCACAAACGGATCACCGCCGGGCTTCGTGCCGTTAAGGTAAAGCTCCGCGTCCGCCTCAGCGCGCTTCGCCCATTGTTTGTCGCCGGTCAACTGGTACATGAAGCCCATCGCCATCGGCGTGCCTTGGGCCTGGATCTTCTCCACCGCCGCCTTGCCGAACGGCGTCTGCGCCTTCTTCCTGAGATCCGGCAAGTCTGATTCGCGGAACAACAGCCGCGGGTGTTCCTGCGGTGCTAATGGCCGCCACGCCGTGTCGCGCTGCGGTGTGTAGGTGGTCGCCGTCGCCGTGCCTTTGAGGTCGACCCCGCGGAAGTTTCCGGTGTAGGTTCCTTCATAGGTGCCCTCGCCCGTTTTCTTCAGCGTGAGCGTGTACGAGCCCTGCCCGCCCGGAATCCATTTGTCCGGCGTCACGTCGGTGCCGATCTTCAGCGTGATGGTATCACCGCTGAGCTTCGCTTCCTTCACGGCGCCCTTGTGCGTGCCCATGTTGTAATTGCGCGAGAAAAAGTAGATCGCCCCCCAGTTGTCGCCCACCCGCTCAAAATCCATCACCATCTCGCGGCGTTCTTTAAGGTTGTCTGGGTAAACCATCGCCGCATCCATCACCACGCGGTAATACACCGGCATGCTGGCCTGTGCCTGCGCCGCCGGCGCAGCAGTTTGAGCGTAGGTGTTCACCGCAGGCGTTGCCGCCAGCAGTGAGAGTCCAAGGACCGAGCAAGCCAGAAGAGACCGGTAGCGCATCGAGATATTCCTAAATATAGAACCGCCATCGAGCGGCTTGACCTAAGATTAACCCCTTCGGGGGCCGCAGATTGCACCCGTGCGCATTGTGACCATAAGGTTTACGCAAAAACGAGATTTTCCAAGCACGGCGTGCCCCACACACGCCGTGCCTGGCCGTCCCACCATCCCCAGTCACTACTCGCGCTTACCCCACAAGCGCCAGCGCTTCCCGCAGAAAACCTTCCGTCACGGGCGCCGCCCATGCGACGGTCGTCATCTTTGCCAGACCGTTGCCTGGCGTCCCCTCCGGCGCAGGCAACGGTGTTGGCACCGCCAGCACATAGGCAGAGATCCCCTCCTGCACCCATCCCTGTTGTCCCGGCAAAACGTTGTACTCATTCTCATCTGCAGTCCAATGGTGATAGTTGAGCCCGCCATACGGGTAGTTCAATCGATAAAGCGGAATCGCCCCGGTCACCGTCTGGCCGAAAACATAACCGTCCACGCCCTCGGCATTCCAATGAGCGAACAGCCGCAGCGTGTTGTATTCGTTCGCATCAATCGTCCACAGATGCTGCATGTTGCTGGTGTTGTACAGTCTGAACAGCGGCGATGTGCTGATGCCGTCGATCGATGCCGGTGCGTTGAAGATCTGGTGGCTCATGCCTTCCTGCGTCCAGCCGTACGTCGCCAGCACCGCATACTCATTCGCATCGGTCGTGTAGAGGTGCTCCTGTGTTACCGGGCTGTACAGGCGATACCGTGCGACCAGGGCGCCGGCCTGCGCTGGTGTGCCCACCGTCTGCGCCAGCGCATTGCTCGTCAGCGGCCCCACATGGCCGTCGCCGGCAAACTGTGCCGTGATCGTGTGCGCGCCGGGCTGCAGATACGAAAACGTCATACTCGCATGGCCGTTAGCATCAATATTCGCCGGCCCCAGCAACGCCGACCCGTCATAAAACTGCACGTTGCCCGTCGGTGTAAACGTGCCACCGGTGAAGTCCGCACTGAGGGTGATCGCCTGGCCAAAACTCGCGCTCAAGTCCGTGCTGCTGATCGTGAACGTTGGCGCCACGACCGCCGCAATGCTGCCGCTCCCGATCAACACCGCACTGCCCGTCCCCGCATCAACCACATACACTTCCACCGTGTGGGCGTCCCCGTTCATGTCCGGCATATCAACGTGGAAACCGTGATCCGGGCTGCCAAGTCCGCCCGCCAGATCCGGCCGCGACATGTCCGCCGTGAACTCGCCCGACCGTACCCCATCAATATAGAACTCCCCTTCGATCGCACCCGTGCCGGCATCCCCGTCGAACGCCCAACCGGACATGGAACTCCGGTCGCACGCGTCCAATGAGCCGACCGGCGCCACGTTGGGGCTTGTCGCATCGCGCACCATGAACATCATCCCCGCCTCTGGCCCCGAAGAATCCCCCGTGTAAAACGCCAGGTAGTTGCCGTCCGGACTCGCAAAGCCGATCAGTTCCGGTAGGCCGGAGATACTGATACGCCCATTGGCCGTCACGCTGAACTGCCCGCCGTGGCCATCCGGCGCGTCGAGCCAATCCGCGGTGTTGCCGTGTACCACCGCTTGCGTCAGTCCTGTGAAACTGCCATTCGAGTTGATATCAAAGTACCCCGTCGCCGAATCAATCGACGTGTAACTGTGAAACGCGTATTGCACAAAGTGATAGTGCCCCGCCAGCGTCGACAGTGTCATGTTGGTCGATTTCTTGATCAGCACCCCGAGAAACGTCTGCTCATCGCTCGCCCACCCGTTGGCTTCTGTCGCCGCTACCACACCCAGGTTGCCATCAGGCGTAACAAATCCCACATCCGCCGCATTAATGCTGCTCTCCCAGACACTCAACTTCCCATTCGCCGCCACACTGTAATTGAGCGGACCAAAACTCCCCAGGTCGTTCCCGCCGTTGCTCATGTACTCATTTGTCCAACTGCCGCTGAAACTCCCCGCACCATTCGCCGTCGCACTGCCCGCGCTGCTGCGGAACAATCGCCGCCCATCGACGATGCCACTGTCCCACCCCAGGTGCTCCGTTGAGAGTGACAACGCATGGTAGTTCCCACTAAATGTGCTGTTCGACAGCCCACTGCCGTACTTACCCAACAGCATCAACCCCGTTTCGTTTGTGCCCGAGCCCGGCACTGGCGCTCCCACGGCCACCGCGTTACCCTTCGCCACGTAAAACGTGTTGTTGTTGCCAATGCTCATCACGCCGTCGCTTGCCAGCGTGAACGTCGCGCTCCCGACCGTCCCGTTCGGTTCGATCACCGTGCCCGGCGTCTGGCCGTTGCTCTGGCCCACGGTCGTCACGACCGCTTCCATGCTGCTCGAGCCCACCACCGTGCCGTAGCTGCTCGCAAAACCGTCCGCGCGGTCCGAGTGCAACCCCGCCATGTGATAGCCCCCGACCACCGCCGCCGCCAGCAATTGCCGCGGCTCCAGCGCCTCCAGCCCGCCAAACCGCGCCCGGCGTTCCTTGCGCCGACCACCGACCGACATCAACCGACGACGCACCGCAGTCTGCAACAACATATATTGTGCCTTTCAACGACAACGCCCACGACAAAACTCATTGAGCGCCCACGTCGGTCTGCCCACACACAACGTAAAAACGACCAATCAGTCGCATTCTCACGCCGCAGGTGTCAACGTCAATTCGCCTGTTCAGACCAACCACATCCCCCGACCCCTCACAAACCCACGTGCCGCAATGCAATCGTGTGCTTGAGCGGCGTCTCCAGATTAATCAGCACGCGCACATGACCCGCCGGCACCGGCGTCGTGTCGCGCATCTGGTACGTCCGATGCGCCTCCGCGCCGCCTTCGATCACCAGCGCATCGTTCCCCACGCGCCACATCGCCGTCCCCGCGCGATGCAATATCACCTGGCCCGCCGTCGGCTCAAATGCCGTGTCGCCGCTCACATACTCGCCACCCGCCGGCAAGTCGATCGCCACGTGCGCCGGCACTTTCTCCAACGAACCCAGTGAATCCAGCGCGATCACCACCCCCGCGCCCTGCGCCTTCATCCGCATCCGCAGATCCGGCGCCGGCAGCTCCCGCAAACCTCGCTCCGCCCGGCTCGCCTCAAAAGCCGCCTCCGTGTCGCCCACCGGCCGGTTCAACGGAAGAAAATAACCGTGCGGCTTCGGGTGCCAACCAACCGACTCCAGAATCACCTCCTCCCCCTCACGCCGAATCGCCCGCGGCACGAACCGCCCGCGCCCCATATAACTCCGGCTGATCGACACCCCGCTCACGCGCACCGCGCCCGCCACCAAGCCCATAATCCGCTCCGTCCCCGCCGCCGCCGTAAAACTCAACGGCGCACTGCGATACCGCCACAACCCATTCACCGGCAACAGCAAATCCAGCCCGCCCAACGCAAACGCCGGCACCGCCTTCGTCCCCGTGCGCTTCACCGTGCGCGCCCAACTCACCAGCGTGGCCAACTCCAGTTGGTCCTCTTCCAGCGCCCGCTGCATCAGCCACACGCCCGCCGCCGCCAGCGTCTCATCACCCGTCAATTTGCCCGCCAGCAGATACGATGGCGCCAGCTTCACGCACACCTCGATCGAGCCGCGATCCTGCCGGCGCGACAGCACCGTGTCGCCCGAGCCGTCAAAATGCAGCAGGTCCAGGTCGCGCCGCAAACAACGCAGCGCCGCGTCGCGGCCCTGCGGCCACGGCGTGAGCGCATCGGACAGCAAGATCGACCGCGTGTTGATCGAGTCGTACAACGCCAGCGACCGCTCGATGAAAAACCCCTCCGCATCGCAGTCCGGCGTCTCCGCCCGCAGCGTGTCGCCGTACGCATGCAGCGCGCCCGCCATCTCGTCAAACAACTGCGCCGCTTGCCGCAGCGCGCAGTCCATCGCCCAGCGATGGTTCGGCGTGTGAATGCCGCCATCGTTCAGCAACCCCTGCGTCGCCGCGCGCAAGAATGTCTCGAGCTCGCCGCGCACCTCGGCCCACGCCGGCGTCAATTGCTGCCCGCGCAGCTGCCCCAGCGCCGGCGCCAGGTTCTGCACCACAAAGGCCGTGTCCGCGCCGCTGTCCGGGTTCGCATTCGCCAGGTCCACGCGGCCCGTTTCCCGCTGAATGCTCTTCAAATACGCCAGCACTTCCCGCGCCACGGCCGCCAGTTCGTCCGTGCCCAGCAGCACGCACGCCGCCAGCAGCGGTGTCGCGATCGGCGGGGCGGCCTCCCCCCGCAAGGGTGCCACAGAAAAATTTTTCGCCGGCGACCGCCCCAACAAACGCAGCGTCGTGCGCGCGTTTAACCGGTCGCGCATCAGCGCGAAAACTTGCTCCAATTCCAGAAAATCAATCCGCATGCGTGGCGCCTCTGCGTTCAATAGCGTTGGTACTTCTACGCCCAACCGCCATTACCCGCAAGCCCGCCAACATCTCACGGCGCCTTCTTCTCCGCCGCCTCCACCAGCAGCCAACTCCCCTCCGGCCGCTTCCGAAATTCTGCCGCACCCTTCGCCTGCTCGCGGCTCGCCATCACCCCCTGAAACTGCAGCGCCACCCCGCCCGCTGCCACCGCCCCGCTCGATACCGCCACCTGCGTCTCCGCAAACTTCGGCGTCGGCACCGCCGCCGGCGTGTAATTCTTCGCCGCCATCAGCCACGACCAATCCACACCGGCCTTCTTCGTCAGCCCGTCGCCCCGCAGCAACTGCACCAGCAACGCCAGGTCCGCCACGTTCTGCAAATCCGCAAACTCCGGCACCCGGGCGGCAAGGTCGCCAAACTTTTTCGAAAAACCCGCCGCAAAAGCCTTCGATGCGTCCGTTGCGCCGTGCGTGTCAAACATCTGCACGCCGGACTTCAGCTGCAACCGCGCCCCCTTGATCTCGTACGTCAAACCGTCTTCGCTCACCGCCAGCGGCTCATACGATGGCTCAAACCAGAACCGCGCCGCCGCAAATTTCCCCGGCTCCACCGCAGACCCCACGCCCGCCACCGGTATCGGCTCCAACCCCAGGCTCATCCGCTTCATCGTGAAGTCCGCCGCCACCAGCGACAACGCCACCGTCGTGTCCGTCGGCACGCCAAACACCCGCACCGTCTGCGGACCAATCGCCTTCTTCATCGCCTCCGCCAATTGCCCGTTCGACGCCTTCGCATGATCGCGCATCACCGCCCGCGACTTCTCCATCGCGTCTTCCGGCACATCAATTGAACAGCCAATCATGCGATCGCCGACCGTGCGCCGTGTGTGCAACTCGCCCCCCGTCGCCCGCAGCAGCGTCACCAGATCATCCAGCCGCAACGCCGGCCGCCCCGTCGATTTGCCCACCGCCTGGTGCGGGTTGCTCGTGTCCAACGCTTCCGCCGGGCCCGCAATCACGATGTCCTTCTGCTCCGGATAAACCAGCACATAACGGATCTGCGTCAGCCCGCCCATGTAGCGCACATCGTCGCCGGTCTTCTTCCCCGCCGCGGCATCATCCTGCAACTGCTTCATCAGCCCCGGCAGCGACACATACGCCAACCCCGGCTTCTTGCCATCGCGCTTCGTCGCCAGCGTCGTGTCCTTGGTCCGCGTGCTGATCATGCCTTCCGGATCAATCTTGACCCCGCCCAATTGCGGCTGCGTGGTGGCGGTTTGGCCATAGGCCAACGCACCCACGCCAATCACCGCCAGCAGTGCCGCCACCGCCCGCAGGCCGCGCTTGCCGCTCGCCAAGCCCATAGCCGCTCCTCTCGTGAGAGCCCCCGCGCCCTGTCCATCAGAGTGAACGTTGCCGCCCGTCGGCAAGGCCTTGCAGCCAGCGTCGCCACTTCTGGCTATTGGCTCCCGGCCCGTCCTACTCCGATACTCCGACACCCCGACACTCCGACACTCGTCCGCCGGCGGCGGGTAAGGTTGCCAACATTGCCAAAGAATTTCACGCGAAAAGTGGTTATAAGTGCCGTATTGGCAGGAGCTTGGTCTAAGGATGCCAAGAGTGCCAAGTTTTTCGCGCCCCCCCTGTTTTTGGCGTGATTCCCGGCCAGTCCCGTCGTTTGCGGCACGCACGTAACGCAGGCCTCTGGCCTGCCACAAGTCGCCCCGCGCTGTAACGCGGGCGTCCTCGCCCGCCTGTGCCTTTCGCATGTTGTGTTTCGCGTTCTGCGTTTCTGTCCCCTAGGCCCATCGGGCCGGCATGTGTGTAGCCGGCAGCGTAAGCTGCCGGTGGCGATCCCCCTCACGGCCTCGCAAGGCCCGAAGGGCCGACATCTGGCCACGGCCAGATGCGGGGGTGTCTTCACCACGGAGCTCCCTTTTCATGCTCGGCCATCCGCGAAACTCACGATACTTCGTTGGTCGTATATGGGCGATCCCCCCGAAGGGGCCTACCTCGCTGCCGTGATCTCCAGGTTCGCAAAGTGGCCTCCCTGCCCCGGCCCCACCCACAGGCCGATCCCGCCGCCCGTTCGGCCGCTCAACTCCTCGACCACCAGGCTCGGCTCCTTGGCGTCGTTGACGTACACGCTCACCCTCGGCCGCTCCACGACGATTCGAACGTGAAACCATTCGTCACCGTCGGGTGCCGGAGCGGCGGGCTTCTCGTACTGCCCGGGTTTGTCTTTACGGAGATCAAACCACTGGAACTTCGGGTGCGAGATGTACTGGATCGCACGGGCCTTCCGTGCCGCATCTTCCGCCCTGAAGTTGAACGGGCGGAAGTAGATCGCATCCCGATGCCTCTCATCGACTACCCGGAAAGCCACCCCGATGAAGTTGCTTTGCGGTGGGCCGCTCTGCCCGAGGGCGTCGAACTCAATCACCCCGTCGGTGAACTCGATCCCGTCCAGCAAGACGACCCACGTGTCCTTCTCGTCAAACTCCGTCTTCGTTGGCTGGACCCGCAACGCCGGTCGTCCCTTGGCCTCCTCGACCCACGTGACGCAGACTTCAGCCGGAATGGTCGCCACCTTCCCGTCAGCGATGGCCTTTAGGTCCGGCGTGATCGTCTTGGCCGATGCGTCGGCCGACCGAGCAACGGTTGGTGGCACGGCGAGCAGCAGCAGGACTACGAAGCACGTGACGAGCAGTATCAGGGCGAATGCGGTCATGGTTTTTCCTCTCTTGGAGCAGGGGGCCTGACTCAATGCCCGGGTTGCTTGCGTACAAATCCGGTCGCCCTCCCGCCTCTATGACAAGAACCGGCGATGCCGATCCGTATCCTAGCCCCTGTACCGCTGGAGTTGAACCGGTTGCTATCCGTCACTTTGGTGATGTTCTGCCGCCGCTACGGTTTTGGCCTCCCCGCGTTCTTGAACATCGATACGGGAATACTGATACGGGGACGGGGCCGGGGCTAATACTTGATTTGTGCGTGCGTTCCAGCCGCGGTAGCGGCGGCGGAATACTAGCCCACGGTGTAACCGTGGGTTTCTGGTGACGCGCCCCAAAACGTCAAGCCCCGGTAGGGGCGTTGGAATTGTTCGCGACTGTTTTCCTGCGCCCCGGCCGGGGCTTGCCGCGTGGGGGTGCTATGGCTTCCCACGGCTACGCCGTGGGCTAGCATTCTGTCGCCGCTGCCGCGGCTTGGGGAAAACTCAAAACGCAAAACGCAAAACACAGGAGACGCGATACGGGGACGGGGGGTGCGTCCCCTTTTCATGCGCCGCGCTGTAACGCGGGCGTCCTCGCCCGCCTGTGCCTTTCGCATGTTGTGTTTCGCGTTCCTTTTCATGCTCTTTTCATACTCCGACGGCATCCTCGAACCATGCGGGCAGGCACGGGAGGCAACGTACTCGTTTGTCATTTTGCGGAATTTCGATAGCCGGTACGGTCCAATACGACGCCACTCCACCGAAACCCCTCCAGCCTTACATCATCAAAGTCGTAGCACTTGAGACCATTATGCCTTTGACGAATCGCACCGCGAAAAGTGCATTTTTGTCGAGATTTTTAGGGTCCATCCAACGCTAGGAGAAACCATGTCCAACACTTTTACAAAGTTTGATCATCCCCATCGCGGCGCTCGCCATCGCTTGGAAAGACGGGCAATTACGCGAATCGTCATCGGTGTGGCCACGATCCAGACCGTAACGGTCTGCCTGGCAGGTTCACCCACACCGAACGAAGCTTCCATCGCCTCGCAATTCGCAGCGATGTCAGCGCCCGCAAGCGCAACCAGCGTTCACCCCGGACTCGCACTGACATCAGCAGGCGCAGCCCAACCCGATCTGACGACCGTGCCGACCGTGGGCGCTGATGTCGTGGACCGCTTCCGTCAGACGCTCTACATGGCGGACATGGGCTCGACGAGTCAGCCCGGCGGGACTGCCCCACCCACGGGGTCAGACGCCACGGACTTAGCCAAGAAACTTGCGAATCCGCTGGCCAGCATGATCAGTGTGCCATTTCAATACAACGCAGATTTCAATGCCGGTGTCAGCGGCCATGCCCATCGTAGTTACATGAATATGCAGCCAGTAATTCCGCTCGATCTGGACAAGGATTGGAACCTCATCACGCGCACGATCGTGCCGCTAATCTATCAGGAGGAGATGGCGCCTGGTCAAAGCACGAATACCGGCTTGGGTGATGTCACCGCCAGTTTCTTCTTTTCGCCCAAGGAACCGGCCAACGGTTGGATCTGGGGCGTTGGGCCCGTGGCATACTTGCCGACGGCAACCGACACAGCCCTTGGTACCGGACAATGGGGTGGCGGCATCACCGGCGTAGCCCTCCGGCAGGAACACGGCTGGACCTATGGCGTGCTGGCCAATCACATCTGGTCGATCTGCGATGACGCCGATCGCCCGTCGATCAATGCGAGCTTTTTCCAGCCCTTTGTCGCTTATACCTGGCCCACGGCCACCACCGTCTCGCTCAACGCGGAGTCCACCTATGACTGGAACTCCAGCCAGTGGACCTTCCCCGTTAACCTGATGGTTTCGCAAATCTTTAAGGTTGGCGGCATGCCGCTGCAGTTCCAGATCGGTGGCCGCTATTACGCGGAAGGCCCGAGTGGCGCGCCGGAGTTCGGTGTCCGCTTCGGCATCACCTTCCTGCTGCCGAAGTGATTGTCCCGTCCGGTTAAATACCCAAAGGGAACCAAACGCCTCGCGCTTCCGCGTCGCCGCGCGACTCGCGGCCGGCCAGCGGTCTGCGTTACGTTTTGGCCTCAGTCCTCAGCACTCAGCACTCAGCACTATTCTGTTCCCCGCGTCGCTTGGCATCCTGACTTGGGCGCGTAGAATGGTCGGTTTTCACGAACCAGGCCCGCGGGACTACCGTCGCCCGGCCCAACGGCTTCGTGTCGGAGCAAATGCACATGGCATATTCTGTCGAAAAAGGCGCGCCCATCCTGCTGGAAAATCCCCTGCAGACGCCCAATTTGTCTACAGATGACAATCTTTGGACACTCAATTTCGGCCCGCAGCACCCGGCCACGCACACCACGATCCGACTCGTCCTCGAACTCGACGGCGAACGCGTCGTCCGCTGCGTGCCGATCATCGGCTACCTGCACAGCGGCTTCGAAAAGAATGCCGAAGTGCTGGACTACAACCAGTACGTGACGATCGTCGACCGCATGGATTACCTCTCGCCGATCGCCAATGAAGTCGCATGGTTCCGTGCGGTCGAGAAGCTGTTTGACATCAAGATGCTGACGCCGCGCTGCACGGTGTATCGCACGATTTTGGGCGAGTTGGGCCGTATTCAGAATCACCTGCTGTGCGTAGGCGCGGCCGCGCTGGACTTGGGTGCATTCACGGCATTTCTCTTCGGCTTTAACGAGCGCGAAGTGATCTATGACATTATTGAGTATGTGAGCGGTTCGCGCTTCCACCCGAGCTACATGCGTGTGGGCGGGATGATGAAGGAAGTGGACGATGCCGTCTTCAAGAAGATGGTGAAGAACTTTATCCATGGCGGGTTGCCGAAGGCGATCGACGACATGGAGATCCTGCTGAACCGCAACCGGATTTTCATTGACCGGACGGAGGGGATCGGGACGATCTCGGCCGAAGAGGCGGCGAACTGGTCGATCACGGGCCCGTTGGCGCGTTCGGCGGGGTTGCTGCGGGACATTCGCAAGGACGACCCGTACTTGTGCTTTGCGGACAACTGGGATGGCCAGGGCGCGAAGGCCGTGAACTTCAAGGTGCCGATCATGAAGACGGGCGACTGCCTGTCGCGGTATTTGGTGCGGCTGGAGGAGCTCAAGCAGTCGATTCACATTATCAATCAGTTGATCGACAACATTCCGGGCGGGTCGATGAATGTGAGCGTGGAGGGGAAGGACATTCTGCCGCCGAAGGATCAGACGTACGGTTCGATCGAGGGGTTGATTCATCACTTTGAGTTGATCATGACGAACCGCGGGTTTGAGCCGCCGAAGGGCGAGGTTTATGGCTGCTGCGAGACGGCGAACGGCGAGCTGGGTTATTACCTGGTGAGCGACGGCGGGAAGAACCCGTGGCGTGCGCGGACCCGTCCCCCCTCGTTTATCCATTTGAGCATTCTGCCCAAGATGGTCGAGGGGCACATGATGAGCGACGTGGTGGCGGTGCTGGGCAGCCTCAATATCATTGCTGCAGAGCTGGATAGGTAAGAAAACTCAAAACTCAAAACGCAAAACGCGAAACGTAGAACTCGAGACTGGAAATCGCCTATGGCCTGGTTGGTGAAAGATCGTTTGAAGCCGTACACGCCGACGCGTACGGAGCCGTACCTGACGGAAGAGATCAAGAAGAAGATCAGCGAGAAGTATTTTCCGCGGTACCCGACGAAGCGGGCGTGCATGCTGCCGCTGTTTCACGAGGTGATGCACACGTACGGCTTCATTGCGCCGCAGGCGATGGACGAAGCGGCGGCGTTTTTGGAAGTGTCGCCGAGCGAAGTGCAGGATGCGGTGACGTTTTACGAAGAGTTTCGCTTTGAGCCCAGCGGCAAGTACGTGGTGAACGTTTGCCGGTCGATCTCGTGCGAGATCACGGGTCACGAGGCGATTGTGAACAAGATTCGCGACGTGTTTGGCATTGAGAGCGGCGAAGTGACCGACGACGGGATGATCCAGCTGATTGAGGTGGAATGCCTGGGCTTGTGTGAGAAGGCGCCGTGTGCGCTGATCAACGGCGAGCCGCACGGGCCGCTGACGCCGGATGGCTTTATCAAGACGCTGCAGCAGTTGCCGAAGGAACCGGCGAAGCACCACTAACCAGAAGGTTGCATGTCTGAACCACTCAACTACGCTCCGCCGCCGAAGAACAACAAACCCTGGGTTGTCATCGCCTTGATACTCGCCTTGTGCCTGATGCTTCCGGCATTCTGCTGCTTCGGGGTTATCTGGAGCAGGTCATCAGCGCCGGTTCTTGCACCGATGACCGCCCCTACTCCTGCACCTGTGGCCCCTTGAACGAAGAGATTAAGAGGAAAGAAAATGGCCTTTAACGGACCCGTCCTACTGAAGCGAATTTCGAATGATCCGGCGCAGCGGAAGCTGGTGCGGTATGCGGATTATGTGGCCAGCGGCGGCTACGCGGCTTTCAAGAAGGCTGTGGGCATGCCGGCGGCGGACGTGACCAAGGCGGTGATCGACAGCGGGTTGCGTGGTCGTGGCGGCGCGGGTTTTCCGTGCGGCACGAAGTGGACGTTTCTGCCCAAGGACCTGCACCCGCGGTACCTGGCGGTGAACTTTGATGAGTCGGAGCCGGCGACGTTTAAGGACCGGTATCTGTGCGACTATGACCCGCACGTGATTTTGGAAGGCATCGCCATTGCGGCGCATGCGAACAGCATTACGAACAGCTACATCTTTATTCGTGGCGAGTATCACATCGAGGCGCAGATCCTCGAAGATGCCGTGAAGGAAGCGTATGACAACGGCATCTTCGGTGTGAAGCATCCGGGCACGGACATCACGCACAACGTGTATGTGCACCGCGGTGCGGGGGCGTACATTTGTGGTGAAGAGACGGGGTTGCTGGAGGCGCTGGAAGGCAAGCGCGGCTGGCCGCGGATTAAGCCGCCGTTCCCGGCGGTTGCGGGCGCGTTTGCGAAGCCGACGATCATTAACAATGTGGAGACGCTGGCGTGTTTGCCGTTCATTGTGGAGAACGGGGCACAGGCGTTTAAGGCGATGGGGACGCCGACGAGCGCGGGTCCGAAGCTGATGGGGTTGAGCGGGCACATCGTGAACCCGGGCTGCTATGAAGAAGAGCTGGGCATCAAGATGAGCACGCTGATTGAGAAATATGGCGGCGGCGTGAAGGGCGGGAAGTTCAAGAGCGCGTTTCATGGCGGCATCTCGATGGGCGTGCTGGGCACAGACCAGTACGATGCGGAACTCGATTTTGATATTGGCAAGAAGTATGGCGTGCTGGGTCTGGGCACGGCCTGCGTGACGGTGATGAACGACACCGTGGACATGGTGAAAGTCGCGCGGAACTGCGTGCGGTTTTACAGCCATGAGAGCTGCGGGCAGTGCACGCCGTGCCGCGAGGGGTCGGCGTGGTTGTACAAGATGCTGAGCCGCATTGCGGATGGGCGTGGCAAGCCGCGGGACTTGGACATGCTGATGGAACTGGCGTTGGCGCAGGGGTCGATGCCGGGGACGACGATCTGCGGTTTGGCCGATGGGACGAACTGGGTGGTGAAGACGATTCTGCAGAAGTTTCCGAACGATTTTAAGCGCGCGATCAAGAGCGATGCGGTGCAGGGCGTGGAACTGACCGTGGCGGGCGCGCGGGTATAACGCGGGGACGCCATGGCAACGCCGGGACCGATTGATTACATGATCAACGCTTACCGTGAGCGGGGCGTTGGGATGTCGGTTGCGGAGTTGCTGGAGGGATATCGCAAGGGGCCGGAGCAACTTGAGGCGGCGGTGGCGGGGTTTTCGCGCGAGCAGTTTTTGGCGCGGCCGATCGCGGACAAATGGACGACGCTGGAAGTGCTCTGCCACGTGGCGGACTGCGAGCAGTTCATCGCGGAGCGGATCAAGCGGATATTGTCATTCACGCGGCCGCTGCTGTTGGGCGTGGATGAGAACGCCTATGCGGCGGCGCTGCGATATGACCGGCGTGATGCGGCCGAGGAGTTAGCGCTGGTGTGGGTGACGCGGTCGCAGATTCTGCGGATTTTGCAGGATCAGCCGGCGGAGGCGTGGGAGCGGTTTGGGATTCACACGGAATCGGGGCAGATGCCGTTGAAATTGGCGGTTTTTCACGCGCATTTTCATCTGCATCATCACTTGAAGTTTGTTCTTGAGAAGCGTTCGGCGTTGGGGCTGTGATCGCGGGGGACGCTGTGATGCAAACTGAGAATCAGCCGCATATGGAAGTTGGCTATCGGGCGATTGAGGGTGGGTCGCCGGTGGTGCATGTGGTGGGCAGTGCGTTACTGGCGGGTGCGGGGCTGGTTGGTGTGCTGACGGGGTTGGGATTATTTCCGATGCCGCCGCTGGATGAGCCGCGGTGGTTTGTGGTGTGGTTTGGGGCGGTGTTTGTGCTGGCGGGTTTTGGGAAGGGGGTGCGGGCGGTGCCGCGGTGTGTGAGGTGGTTGCAGGCACTGTCACAGGTGCGGGGCGACCCGGCGCAGGCGTGGCGGATCGATTGGCCTTATGGCACGGACGGCGTAAGCGATGGGTTGCGGGCGCAAGTGTGGAATTGTTATGTGGGTGTGGCGATCACCGCGGTGTTTGCGTGGCCGGTGCTGACGCACACGCTGGTGGCGGGAGAATGGGCGTGGCTCCACTGGGTGCTGTTTGGCATTGTGGTGGCGGTGCTGGTGGCGCAGTTGTGGCGGGGGATTTTTTTGACGGTGCGTTTGCGGCATCGCGGGGAGAGTTATCTACGCTTTGCGCAGTGCCCGTATTTTTTGGGCGAGGTGCTGCAGGCGACGCTGGTGGCGGGGCGGGGGATGGCACGGTAGGAGACGTTTACGTGCACGCTGCGGTGCGTGGAGCAGCGGACGAAGGGGAGCGGCAAGAATCGGCGGACGGTGTACGTGGAGGTGTGGTCGGAGGCGAGCAAGGTGGCGGAGCAGGGGGCGATTGCGGCGGGCGGGGAGATTCCTCTGGCGTTTGTATTGCCGGGGCAAGTGGGGCTGGGTTCGCGGTTTTCGTGGGGCGGGGCGCGGTTTTGGGAGTTGGAGGTGCATGCGGCGGGGCCGGGGCCGGATTTGAGCTGCCGGTTCGTGGTGCCGGTGTACGCGAAGGCGGACGGGGGCTTGGCTTGAAATGGGGGCTGAATTTGGGATAATGCCCTGCTCGATTGAGACGCACCCTTAGCTCAATTGGATAGAGCATCTGACTACGGATCAGAAGGTTGTAGGTTCGAGTCCTACAGGGTGCGCGTAAAAGCGAGGTTGCCGGTGAGGCGCCTCGCTTTTTTTTGTTTTTGCAGGCGAGGGGTGGGATAGGGGGGATGAGTCCTGCTGGCATGGGCTGTGCAGAGGGCTCATGGTATGAAGCAGGCTTCTGCACAACACGGCAAGTTGGGGGGTGGGGGGCAAGCGCCGGTGGCGCCGTTGCGTTTGCGGCGGGCGGCGGTGGCCAATGACTTGCCGGCGCCGCGGCAGTTTGCGCAGGCTACGGGGCTGCTGTGGGTGAATGACCAGTCGCCGGGGATCAGGCGGGTTGGCTCAGCGCGGCGGTTCAGGTATGTGGCGGCGACGGGGCGGCAGGTGAGGGATGCGGCGACGTTGGGGCGGATTAAGTCGCTGGTGATACCGCCGGCGTGGCGGGAGGTGTGGATCTGCCCTTCGCCGCGGGGGCACATTCAGGCGACGGGCATCGATGCGCGCGGGCGGAAGCAGTACCGCTATCACCCAGATTGGCGCAAGACGCGCGATGAGACGAAGTTTGACCGGATGATCGCGTTTGGGCAGGCGCTGCCGACGATACGGGCGATCACGGAGAGGCATTTGAAGTTAAAGGGGTTGCCGCGGGAGAAGGTGCTGGCGGCGGTGACGCAGCTGCTGGAGAAGACACTGATCCGCGTGGGCAACAGCGAGTATGCGAAGAGCAACAAGAGTTTCGGACTGACGACGATACGGAATCATCACGCGCGGATACGCGGGGGGCGCGTGACGTTTGAGTTTAAGGGGAAGTCGGGGGTGGCGCATGCGATTGATTTGGAGGACGGGGAACTGGCGCGGGTGGTGAGCAAGTGCCAGGAGTTGCCGGGGCAGGAGTTGTTTGGGTATGAGGATGAAGCGGGCGGGGCGTGCGATGTGACGTCGGCGGATGTGAATGCGTATTTGAAGGAAATCACGGGGCAGGAGTTTACGGCGAAGGATTTTCGCACGTGGGCGGGGACGGTGCTGGCGGCAAGGGCGCTGCGGGCGTTTGAGCCGTTCATGGACCAGACAGAAAGCCGGAAAAACGTGGTGGCGGCGGTGGAGCGTGTGGCGAAGGCGCTGGGCAACACGAAGGCGGTGTGCCGGAAGTGCTACATTCATCCGGCGGTGGTGCATGCGTACCTGGATGGGTCGCTGGTGAAGAGTCTGCAGCAGCGGGCGCGTGCGGTGTTGAGGAGCGGGAAGGGGCTGAAGGGGGAGGAGGCGGCCTTGCTGGCGTATCTGCAGGAGCGATTGAAGCGGGAAGCGGGATAACTCGAGTGGCATCGGCACAAGGTTCGCTGATACCGCTGAGCGCACTGCGGTGCGCGAATCCGTGGGGTTTCACCGCCGCTGTCTGACAGTTTTTTCTTTTTTGAGGTGAGTCATGGCTGACAATATGGCCGAAATGGGCAGCCGGTTGGGCGAACAAGCCGACGAAGCCGGGCAGGAAGTAATGGGCCGCGCGAAAGAAGTGGCCCAGCACGCCAAGGAGTATGCTCAGCAGGGCTACGACATGGCGGCGGAGAAGACGCGTGAAGTGGCGGACAACGCCCGGCACTACATTGAAGAGAATCCGTGGTATGCCGTAGGCATTGCCCTGGGCGTGGGCGTGCTGGTGGGCATGCTGCTGAAACCGAGCCGGTAAACGCTCCGCGTAGGCCCTGGATTTGGCAAAGGCACGAAGACAAGCGGAGCCTGTCGTCTCAGACGGACAGCTTCGCGTGGTTTGGTGCCTTTGTCGATTTTTGCAGAACGACACAATGGCCTTGGGCGGTTAGGGCGATTGTTGTGGTGGAGGCGCGGCGTGATAATCTGGCGTCATGGCACCGGAAGAACAACCAAAAGACGCTGCGCCAATGGAAGATGCCGCGCCTGCGCCGTTGGAGCAGCTCGCAGCGCTCACCCGGCCTAAGCCGCGCGATCTGACCACCTTCACGCTGCAGCATGACTGCCTGTGTGTTTCATGCGGATACAACCTGCGGATGCTGCGTAGTGATGGCAAGTGCCCGGAGTGTGGCGGACCCGTGGCGGCAGCGTTGCGCGGGCGCGGTCTGCATTATGCCAAGCCGCAGTGGGTGCGGCGGTTGGCGCTGGGGGCGACGTTGATGGCGATTGCACCGCTGTGGTATCTGCTGCAGGCGTTTGTCACGGTGTATGTGGGAACGCAGTTGCAGTCGGACCTAGCGCTTACCATTGTGCTTGGGGCGCTGAATTTGCCGGTGCTGGTGTACGTGGTGGGGGTGTTCGTGGCGAGTGGACCCGATGGCCGTGAGACGCCGCTTGAGGTGCGCTGGCGGCGGGCGACACGCTGGGCCAGTGCCATCATCTTGGGCCTCGCGGTTGGTGCGTCAGGGTTGCTGATTCTTGGCCAGTCTGGCTCAGTGGCTCTAAAGTTTTACGGCGATGATTTCGCCGTGATGACGTTCATCACGCAGATGACCGTTCTGCCCGTCGGGATCATGTGGCTGCGCATTTTGTTGCGGCGAACGCTGCGGCGTACGTTGATCGAGTATGCCTACCTGCCCGGGGTGCTGGTGCCGGTGGGCGCCGCTGCGCTTATGGCGGTCATTGGATGGACCTCCGTTGGCGCAGGCTTGGTGTGCCTGGCGTTGCCGACATTTCCGCTTGCCCTGTTGGCTTGCTGGATCTTGCTGATTCGAGCGGCTGGGGAGTTGCATCGCATCAAGGCCTACGCCGAAGCCTCGGCAAAATATGCCGACGTGTCGTTCTGACGGCTCTTTGCAGCGATGCGTGTTGGTTCGCCGATAGACTTCGCATCTGATGGGAGTATGTCGATGCGCAGCTTGCTGGTGTTTGTGTGGGTGTTGGCGGCTACAGCGATGGCGTGGGCGGGGGATCTGAACCCGAAGGCGATTACGGTGTGGGAGAAGTTGCCGGCAGGGGCGAAGGTGGTGGCAAGCGCGCCGACCGAGGAGGCGTTGATTGAAAAGACCAAACCGGCGGTGACGTTCATTTACGGCAATTTTGATCGCATGCTGGTGTTCACGGGCAAGGAGGGGGACGGCACGCGGTGGTTCAAACTGGCCACGGCGCGTTGTTTGGCGGAGAAGGGCAAGCCGGTGCAGTGGGTGACGGTGGCGGCAGATGAGCCCGCGCTGGCCGGTGAAACGGTGCCAGTGACGAAGATCGGCGTGACGGACTGGAAGCGCAACGAGAAGCAGTTGGTGCGGACGCCGTGGGCGCGGGTGGCAGAGCGGCACAATGAACTTGGCACGGTTTATGAGATTGCGTTTTTTACGGAGCCGTGCGGCTGCGGCGCGATGGAGCAGCGGTTGGTGGTGATGCATGATCCGAAGAACGGGTGGCGGTTGGTGGGGCTGTTCAATGGTGATGTGGCGGATGATGCGGAAGTGACGACGGCCGACACGCGGGTGGGCTTTGATGCGGCGGCAAAGGAGAAGGTGCATGTGACGGTGAACTTTGTAACGACAGAGCGGCCGGAGAATGCGCCGTTTGCGCGGACATGGCGGCGCGAGGAGTTTTACAGCGGGGCATTGCCGTTGATGATGCCGACGCTTACGAGTGAGTCAGTTGATGTGCGTGTGGGGGAGACGTTGTCGGGGCTGGTGAGAACGCTGGTCGATGCCACGCCGTTGGTGGCGGACAACGTTGCGCGGCAGGCGTTTCGCAAGGCGTTGATGGCGGATATTGTGAAGCGGAACGAGATGACGGAAACGTCGGTGCTGGTGGCGGGGAGGCAGTTGAAGTTGCCTTCATTTGAGGAGCGGTTGAAGATGGCGAAGGCGATTGCCGTGAAGTAAGTGGCGCGTGGTTGGGGAGAATCAACCACCGCATTACCATGCGGTGCTCTGGGAGGCGTGGTGAGCGCGGGCTGAGCACCGCATGGTAATGCGGTGATTGGCGTGCGAAGAATTAGAGTTCGCGAGCTAACCACCGCATTGCCATGCGGTGTTCACGGGGTGCGGGGTTTGAGCTTCGTGAGGTCAACGCGGTAGTAGATGCTGTTGTGGTTGGGAAAATAGAAGTGCAGCAGGTGATAGAGGTGGGCCATGTCGCGCACGGGTTCCGGGGCACCGCCACGCGAGAGGAGCGGCACGCCATGCTTTCCCCGATGTTTGGACAGCAGATACCCAAGCCCGCGTTTGAACGATGTCTGGATTTGTTGCGGCGTGCGCGCATCGCGCCAGCCGATGACGGCGTGAATATGCGTCGCCACGACCGTGCCGCCGTAGTAGATGCACTTGCGGCGTTCGGCGACCTCGCGACAGGCATCAATCAAAAATTGTGACTCAGCCTCGGAGAAACGCACAGCAGGCGCACGGGCAAGGCGGCGCTGGACGGCAGCAAGGCGTGCGTCTGGGGCGTGCACGCCGGGGCGAGCGCGTTTGACGAATCCGTTGGGATTGTCGTATGTCCACGATTGATACGCATGGATCGTGAAGTGGTAAACGGGCATGACGGATTTTTCACGCGCGAGGGCGGGAAATGCAAGGGGCCCCTCGTGTGGCGGATCAACTACCGCATTGCCATGCGGTGCTCGTGGGACGGTCTGAGCACCGCACGGCAATGCGGTGGTTGGTGTGCGACAGAGATTGGAGTCTGAGAGTCAATCACCGCAATACCTTGCGGTGCTCGGGGCTATGGCGAGAGGAAGACGTCGCCGGCGAGGCGGATGGTTTCGTTGCCGCGGTAGGTGCGGGCGTCTTGTTCGCCGAGGCGGATGGTCCAGATGTTGTCGCCTTTGGGGCCGAGGTTGGGATTCGTTTCCCAGGTGATCGATTTGTCAGCTCGCAGCACGTAAAGGCCGTTGCGGTGGTTGAAGGAGGCCACCTGCGGATTGCAGAGGGAATCGACGAACAGCGGATTGCGGTCGGCGAGGACGATGGTTTCGTGCTTGCCGTCGAAGGTCGGGCGGTTGGCTGGAGTGGGGGGGGCGGCGATCAGGTTGATGTAGCTGTAGCCGCGGAGGTCGTCGGGGATTTCGTCTTTCGTGACATCGTAGGAAGCATTGGCGACTTGGCGGCCGGCGCAGAGCATGGACTCAGGCTGGGCGAAACCGGAGCGGACCAGCGGCAGAAGGTTGGCGGTATTGGAGTGGCTGGCGGGGGTGGCGACGCTGACATCGCGCGGGAGCCAGTTACCGTCGGCGGGCATGGCGAGTTGCGGGAGCTGACCGGAGAAGTTCGTCGCGTACATGGCGAATGCGTTGCTGAGATTGCCAAGGTTGGCGGCGCAGAGAGTGCGTTGGTGGCTGGCGCGCATGGCGCTGATGCCGGGGATGAGCACGGCGACGAGGATGCTGGCGGCGATTGCGGCCGCGCCGATTTCGCTGAAGCGGCGGAAGAGGCGGTGACGCAGGACGCGTTTTTCTTCGGCTTGGTCGGCCACGCGCTCGGGGGTGATGCGCATGGTGTCGGCCTGGACGGCGGCGAGGGTTTTGGCGAGCAGGTCGCCGGGTACTTCAGGCGAGGGTGAAACATTCAGCGGCGCGAGTTCGCGCCGCAGCCGCGCGACGCGGGCCGGATCGGCGGCTTTGACTTCGGCATCGATCAGCGAGGCGGTGGTGATTTTGCCGCGGGCGTTTTCTTCAACGAGGGCGTCAAGAGCGGCAGCGTCGGCTTCGCAGAGGGTGAGGGGATGTTGTTCGTGCATTTGCGCCATGGTTTTCAGTTCTTCTCTTTGGCCTTGGCCTTGTAAGCCTTTGCGAACGCAGCCACCGCTGCATGGAGCCGACTTTTGACGGTGCCGAGGGGCACGCCGAGCATGTCGGCCATTTCTTTGTAAGCGAAGCCGTGGTAGTAGCTCATGAGGAGTACTTCGCGGTAGAGGTCGGGCAATGCGGCGATGACCTGCTGCACGCGGGCGATGTCTTCTTCGCCCGTCAACATGTCGATCGGCCCGGGATCATCGGTCTGCATCAAGTCGAGAAACGTGGTGGTATCGTCGCCGCCGCCAAGCTTGGTGGCATTGTCGAGCGACTGGGTGTTCTTGCGTGTCGCGGCGCGAAGGTGGTCGCGGGCCTTGTTGGCTGCGATCGTGAAGAGCCAGGGCCGAAAGCGGCGTTCACGATCGAAGCTCTTGGCGTTGCGATGCACCTGCACGAAGGTCTCCTGGAAGAGATCTTCGGCGGCCGCGGCATCAGCGACGAAGCGCTGCAGAAATGCAAACAACTCCTGCTGATAGCGGCGGATCAGCTCAGTGAAGGCGCGCTGGTCGCCCGTTTGATAGAGCGCGAGCAGCTGCTCATCACTGACCGCTGAGCCTTGATTCAATACGCCTGAAGTCACGACAAGTTCGTCCAAAAATTCGCGCCGGGAATTGTGCGTTAAGAATAGCAGTCGGAAGGGGTTGAAACAATGCGTGATGGGCCGCACGGGGCCATGGCCGTGTAACTTTGGGCCCGTCAGACCGTGTAGCAGGGGTGAGGGTGGGGGCGGAGGTATTGGTGCGCGCATATCTACTGGTTGGAGCGGTGCTTGCCGCGGGTACCCTGGCGATGGCTGAGCCGGGCGAATTGTTTCCGACAACACCTTACGAGCAGGCTGTCGAAGGGCGGCGGGCGCCTGAGCCCAAGCGTCCCGAGCCGGTGGCGGAGGTGAAGCCAGAGTCCAAGCTGACCCCGAGCAAGGAACCGCCGAAATCTGAGCCGCCGGTCGTTGCGCCACCGACGGCGGAAGTGAAGAAACCCGAGCCGCCGAGTACCGTTGAAACCGCAGCGCCAGCGACGGCAGCGGAACAGCACTTTTGGTCGCCGTATGCGGCGAGTCTCGTTTTGCCGTTGCTGACGGCGGAGCAGAAGGCGGCGTTCACGAAGGACTTTGGCAAGCGCATCGCCAATGCCTACAGCGCGGAAGAGAAGCGAGCCGTCGTTGAGGCGCTGATGGCGGCCGCGGAGAAGACGGAAGAGATCGGCGTGCGGCGGCACTTGCTGGCCGAGGCGCTAAAACTGGCGATTGCAGCGCGCAACAAGACCTTGATCGAATCGGTGAACAAGCCATTTGTAGAGGCGTTTGAGACGGCCTCGACGCTGCCGGCGCTGCACACGCGGGCGTCGGCGTATGAGACGATGACCGGCGTGGGCACGCCGTCGAAGGAGCTTATCAATATCACGGTGGATGCGTTTACGGATCTGGCGTTGGCACAGGTGCAAGCTGGCTACCCGGCGCAGGCGGATGCGTCGCTGCGCAAGTCGCGCTCGGCGTTGTCGAAGCAGACATCGCCCGATTTGCAGCGTGCTGCCGAGACGTATTATGTGCAGTATTGGCTGGTGCGTTCGCAGAAGGCGCGGGAGCTGGCGCCGCGGATCAAGAGCACGCTTGCGGCCAAGCCGGACGACGTGACCAACAACACGCTCGTGGCGGCATTGCACTTGTCGTTGTATGCCGACCTGGCTGATGCCGCGGCGTGCGCTGCCAAGTCGGACAAGCCGGCGTTTCAGGCGTTCGCCAAACTCGTGGCGCCGCTGAAGTTGGCGCAGATTGATGTGACGACCGCCGACGGACTGGACGTCTCGCTGAAGATCGCCAATGCGTTGCTGGATGTGACCGGCGAGTGCAGCGACACGTTCGACAAGTATGCGATCGCGACGTATGTCGAATCGCGGCTAGACGAGTTGCTCGAGGCGGCCAAGCCGTCGGGCGAAACGAAGACGGCGATTGCGGCGGTAAAGACGCGGGCGGTGGCTGTGATCGAAGCGAACAAGCCGCCGCTGCCGGAGGAATTGCGCCGGCAGTTGGCGCAGAGCAACATGGAAGAGCGTGTGCGAAGCTTCTTCAACCGCATCGGTCGGGGGCAGGGCTGGAACCGGGGCGGCACGGGCTGGGGTGGCCGGCGCGGGCGTGGTCGCTAAGAAACAAAAAGGAACCCCCGGCGCGCGGGCCGGGGGTGCAGTTGTGTTGCCCTGATGTCGCTTAGCGGCGGCGCAGTGCGAGCGCGCCCAGTGCCAGCGAGAGAAGTCCGAGGCTGGCGGGTTCTGGGATGGCGCCGCCGGGGGCGCTGCCTGTCAGCAATTTCAGGTCGGTGATGATGACGTTGTCCTGGTTGGAGGGCTCCAGCACGATGGCGGTGCCGTCGAAGTTGTCGAGACTGATGCGGGCGATGTTGGCCGTGGGGCTTTGCACGCCGATCCAGATGGCTGAGCCGTCACCGGAGTTGTTTTCCGTGCCGGTGCGGTCGAAGGTGCCGAGTACATTGTCGCTGGCGTCATACGCAGTGATGCGCGATACATAGGGCCCGAAGTGCGGGTGCGTGATCTGTGTTGCCACGCCGCGCACCGCCTGGCCGAAGGTGATATTGAGCGTGTCGTACTTACTCGACGCCAGCTGCACCTGGCCGGGAAGAAAATCGCGGACGAACGTGGGATTCGGGTGGAGTGTCAGAAAGGCGTCGGCATCGGATGAGTTGACGGTGATCTGCAGACCGCCGGGCGTGGTGTAAACGAACGGCGGATCGAACTGGGTGCTGGGCGGTGCGGCGCTCGCGAAGTTGGTCGTATCATTCGCGGCGAAATCGCCCGGCCCGCTGACAAGCGTCACGGCCCATGCCGGCGTTGCGCAGCCGATCGCGAGCGCGACCAGCCAGCGCGCATACTGAATTTTGCTGATCATTTCTGCCCCTTCACACAAACAACGTGTCGTGCGCGTCACCGCACACGCGGCGTGCTCGCGCAACGACAACAGCTCTACACGATTGAGTCCGGCCAAAAGTCTCACCTAAGGCGAAGGAACGAGGGGCAATCAAAATCCGTGCCGCTCCGATGACGCCGCTGCTGAAGCGCGAGTGCAACAAATGTCCGCGGATGAGCCTGCGACCCGTGCTGCAGATTTGGCCAAATATCCCCGCGGTTTGACGCATGGTCGAGACGCTCGCTTCGCGTTAGGATGGCGGCGATTATTGGAGGAATACAATGGCCATCCCGATTGCATTGCAGCTTTATTCGGTGCGCGAAGACTGTGCGAAAGACCTGCCGGGCACGCTGAAGGCCGTGGCAAAGATGGGCTACGCCGGCGTGGAATTCGCGGGCTACTACAACTACAGCCCCAAAGACCTGCGCAAGATGCTGGATGACAATGGCCTCAAGTGCGCCGGCACGCATACGCCGCTGGCCTCGGTGATGGGCAGCCAGTTGGCGCCGACGATTGAGTTTAACCAGGCGCTTGGCAATCGCTTCCTGATCGTGCCGTGGCTGGATGAACGCTACCGTGTCGATGAGCACGCTTGGACGGTGCTGGCGCATGCGTTCAACGACATCGCAGGGCGGTGTGGCAAGTCCGGCATGTACGTGGGCTATCACAACCATTCCTTTGAGTTTCAGCCGCTGAAAGATGCACCGGCGTTGCCGTGGGACTTGTTCTTCGGCAACACGGTGCGTGAGGTGGTGATGCAGTTCGACACAGGCAACGCCCTGCACGGCGGGGCGCACGCGGCCACTTTTCTGCAACGCTACCCCGGCCGGGCGTTGACGGTGCATCTCAAGGAATGTTCGGCCACCAACAAGAACGCGCTCGTGGGCGAAGGCGATGTGCAATGGGCCGAGATCTTCAAGCTCTGCGAAACGATCGCCGGCACGCAGTGGTACATTGTCGAGCAGGAAACCTACGCGCATCCGCCGCTGGAATGCGCCCGTCTGTGCCTGGAAAAGCTGCGGGCGATGGGCAAATAAGCCGGCAACGCTCTAGCCTGCCTATAATGTACGGATGAGCCAGACAAGCCCTACAACTGCTTCGCCGTGGCCGGTACAGGTCTTCTTTGATGGCGCCTGCCCGCTGTGCAGCCGCGAGACCAGGCACTATCAGAAGAAGGATGTGCATGGGCGCATCCAGTTCGTCGATATCGCTGGGCCGCAGTTTGATGCCAAGGCGTATGGACTGGATCCCACCCGTGTGACGGAAGTCATGCATGCCAGAACTGCCGACGGCCGCGTGTATACGGAACTCAATGCCTTCAAACAAATCTGGCGGGCGCTGCCGCCGAGTTTTCTCAGCCGCGCGCCGCTGGCCCTGCTGGCTATTCCCGGCGCGATGTGGTTTTTCGGCAAGTGCTACCGTCTTTTCGCCCGCAACCGCTACCGCCTGACGGGCCGCTGCACGCCGGAGAGTTGCACGATCAATTCCTGACACTACCATGATGGCCAAACCTGCATGCGTGAGGTGCAAATGGCCGGTCAGCTGGATCACGTTCTGTGTTACTACTTCCCCAACTATCACATTGATAAACGCAACGAATACTGGCATGGCCAAGGCTGGACGGAGTGGGATCTCGTGAAGAACGCGCGCCCGCGCTTCGCCGGTCATCGCCAGCCGATTGAACCTGCGTGGGGGCATTTTGATGAGAGCGATCCCAAGTGGGCCGCCAAAGAAATCGACCTGGCGGCCGACCACGGCATCACCGGTTTCATCTTCGACTGGTACTGGTACGAAGATGGCCCGTATCTGCACGAGGCGCTACTCAATGGCTTTCTTAAAGCGCCCAACAACAACCGCCTGACTTTCTCGCTGATGTGGGCTAACCACGATTGGCTCAACATCCATCCCGCGAGCGCCATGGTGCACAAGTGCAAGCAGGAGCCACTCGCGAAAGGCCAGATCTCCCGCGAAGCCTTCGACCGCATGACGGATCTCATCGTTAAGGACCTTTTCTCCCGCCCCAACTATCTCAAGATCAATGGTTGCCCGTACTTCAGCATCTATGAGATCGGCAAATTTGTTGCGGGCTACGGCAGCCTGGAAGGCGCTGTCGAGGTGATCAACAGCTTCCGCGCCAAAACGAAGGCCGCTGGCTTTCCCGATCTCCACCTCGACATCTGCATCTGGGGCTTCAACGTGTTGCCCGGCGAGATGAGCGTCCGCGATCCGGTTGCCGTGGCCAAAGCACTCGGCTGCGCCAGCGTCGGCTCTTACGTGTGGATTCATCATCACAACATCACGAAGGACGGCTTTCCCGAAGCCAGCTACGAAAAGTGCCACGCCGCCAACCAGAATGTCTGGCGCGAAAAAACCGCCACCTTTCCGGTGCCCTATTACCCCAACGTCACCATGGGCTGGGATTCTTCCCCGCGCACCTGCCAGACCGACAAATTTGAGAACCGCGGCTACCCCTTTATGTCCATCATGGCGGGCAACACACCTGCCGCTTTCGAGCACGCCCTACGGACGGCCGTGGCGTTCCTCCAGCCGCGCAAGTCCCCGGACCGCATCCTCTTGCTCAATGCCTGGAACGAATGGACCGAAGGCAGCTACCTCCTGCCGGACACAGTCACCGGCACGGCCTACCTCGAGGCGATCAAACGTGTATGCACGTGAGTCTGGCATCCTATGGATAACCCGCCGCCGATCCTCCCTTACGCCCCGGCCGAGCGTTTTTCGCCTTGGCCAAACGTCGCCTACGCAGCGATGGCGGGCTTCTTCTCGGGCTTGTTGGCGATTGGCAGTTTTCTGTTGCCGTTCTTTTCGTTGTTTCTGCCGGGGTTGGCGTTCGGCATCATTGTGGGCAGCAGCATCCCCCGCGCCCGCCACAATGGCCACAAACTCGTTTTCCAATTCGCCTTGATCTCAATGGTCCTGCACACGGCGATGGCGCTGCTGCTCGTGGCCATGGCGACTTCCGGCCTTCTCGCGCAACTTGCGATTGTGGCCGGCGTCAGCATGGTGCAGGTCTGGCTGGGGGCGTCAATCGCCGGCGCCCGGGCGCTGCTGTACTCGGTGTTGGTGGGGACCATTGCCGGACCGCTCTGCGTCTTGCCGTCATTGTTCGCCCCCAACGCCGCCAGCAACAATGCGGCGTACTACTTTCTGATTCTGTTTATGTCGATCGTGGCCTGGCACACCACAACGGCGGCAGCGATCGGATTCTCACAAACGCCCGGCGAAAACGCCTTCACCCGCAACCCGCCGTTTGCCTGACGCGGCCAAGAGTCAGCGTTTCAGCAGCGTCCCTGTGCCGGTGACTTCGGTCACCTGCACCTTGTGTACTTTGACGACGGACGTCCATGACGCCAAGCCCAGCACATTCTTCTCGCGCAACTTCACCCGCGGGTCGATGCCGACATTGCTGTAATCGGTGATGAACTTCTGCACCGGCTTGCCGTTCAGGATGATCTCCGTTCCGCCACGCCGGACTTTTGCCACAAAGGTGTAGCGCTTGCCATTCTGCAGCACGCCGCGCTCACGGAGGGTAGTCTTGTTCTTGTCGACGTTCGCGCCATCCACCATATCGAAGCCTTGCACCGCGTTGCCGTAGCCGCCCATCACGTATGTGAACTGCCGCCCCGCCGCCACCAAGATCGCGATAAAGCTTTCGTTCCCCTCCACCCGCTCAAAGTCCACCCGCACGTCGTATTCTTCGGGCGGCTTGTAGGGAAGTTCGATGCGTGAGCCGCCGAGCAAGTCCGACTGCAGCACACCGTCTTTTAGGGTCCATTTGCCGGCCACCGTCGCCTTCGCAATATCCAACTTCTCCAGCAGATCGATCGTGCGCCCGCCGGTGTTGCCGCTGAATTTCACATTGTCGGCCTCGATCGTCGCCAGGCGTTTCTCTACGCGAGTCTTCGCCAGCCCGGTCAGACTTCCCAAGGCCTGTTCATAAAATGTGCCAGCCCGCTGCCGCAGTCGCCATTGGGTTGCGCCGTTCGCATTCTCGGCGGCCACCCACCAAGCGTCGCCCGCCGCCACTTGCCGGTCCAGTGTTGCAGCGCCGGCCAAGTCGAGTTTCGCCGCATCGCGGAGCGCGGCATCGCTGCCCTTGGCCAGCAGCGGCAGCCCCTTGTCCCAGTCACCACGGACCAGACAGTGGAAGCGCCCAACCTTTAGATTCGCCTCGGGGTCTTCAGGCCTTTCCGTTAAGGTGGCCAGCGCCGGCCTAAGTTCCTGCCACGCGGACTCCACCTCGCGCACCTGCGACAACTTGGCACCCGCCTCGCGCTGCAGGTTCTGGTCATTCACCAACCGGGCTGTGGTCAGGGCCAGTTCCGCCATGGTGCGGGCCGCATCATAGCGTTCGGCCTTGATCGCCTCCGCCACGAGTTCGTCACCCGCATAGCTCACAATCGCCTTGCGCCGTTCAGGACTGCGCGCCACCTTCTGGGTGGCCGTCACCATCTCAGTTCGCAGTTTCAGGCCGTCGACCTGGTACCCCGCATCAAGCACGTCAATCGCCGCCGCCGCCGTGGTCACGTCCCCCGCTTCGATTGCGAGGTCGCGCCCCCGGATCAGCAACGCATAACGGTTGTTGGCGTCGCGCTCTTCCGCGGCAGCATCAATCAACTTCCGGGCGAGCGTTGTTTTCTTCTCGGGTGTGTCGGCAGCCTTGATGTCCGCGCCAAAGACTTCGTCGACCGCGGATGCGCCGCGCTCGATCAGGAGTGCATGGGGCACGATCAGTTTGACGGGTGTTGCCGGGCGGGTGACCGCCGGTAAGGTTGCCGGCGCTGTCGTCGTTGCTGGCCGTGCTGGCCCGGCGGCAGACGCGCTTGCCGCACCAAGAATCCCCGCCGCCAGCAGTCCATACTGCCACTGCATGTGCCAACCTCCACGCTTGCGATGGCGACATTCTAGCGTCACGCCCCGTTAGGCGTCAGGTGCTGGTGGGGAGATTACGCGCCGCGCGTGAGTGGTTGCAGTCATATATATGGACCACCTGGACCAACCAATTGGTGACGGTTGATGCCGTCTTGCGGAGCCGGCAAGTTGGGGCAATCGGGCGGTCTCGTCGTCTGTCTTATAATAGAAACCGAACTTTTTACTGGGGCGATGCATTATCGGGCATTGGAAAAAAGTTATAAATTTCACGGCTCAGCCATTGACAGATGGGCAATTTTACATAATCTAAACACCAATCATCCGATAAAAGACCATAGCGGCGGTCTGGATGTGCGCCTCATTGCTTGAAAAAAGCAGCGAGCAGCAGCCGCGGGGAGAATGCGAAGACACGTTTGGCGATTGTGCCAAGCCCTTCGCAAGCCATCGAAACCGGGCGTTGAACCACCGGCAGGGCCGGCGGTTTTTCGCGTTGATTCTTTCAGCACGGGACTTGCACCTTGACCAAAGAATCAGCACGATGCCTCGATTTTCGGACTTTTGCCTCATGTGCAGGCGGCAATCTTGCCGATTGCCAATCGCAATGGCGGCACAATGCCCCAGTTTGAGCAGGAAAAACCAATTTTGAATTTCCGAGCCTCGGCGGCACGGGAATTGTTGAGCTGAGAAACTTGCCTCGTAACTTATTTAAGGAGTCTCTGATGTTCCATCACAAAGCAGTCGCACTGGCGGTCGCCAGCCTGCTCGTCACGGCGGGCTACGCCGCGGCCGAAACCTCGGCCCCGAAGCTTTCCCTCGAACCCGTCGTCACCGCCGCTGAAGCTCCCGCTCGCGCGCCGCTGATGGCTGGCCTCGATGCGATCGGTGCGGGCAGCACCCTCGATCAGTATGGCGTCAACGTCTATGGCTGGTTGCAGATTGGCTACACCTACAACCACCGCAATACCTCCAGCGCTGGCGGCACCCCCAAGATCGCCCTCCAGCCCTTCAATCACGAGGTCGGCGATCACCTGATGATGAACCAGTTGGTTCTCCGCGCTGAAAAGCTCGTTGACACCAGCAAGACCTGGGACATCGGCGGCATGATCGAACTCATGTACGGCAGCGATGCCAACGCCATCCACTCGTCCGGCCTCCCCTGGAACGGCGATGATCCCGAATCGGTGCAGAGCGGCGAAGACAGCGGCGATGACCGCTACAGCCCCCAGTACCAGTTCGATATCGTTCAGGCTTACCTGGACATCTCCCTGGGCAATGGCATGAAGGTCCGCGCCGGTAAGTTCGCAACCCTCATCGGTTACGAATACATCGCGGCTCCCTTCAACCCCCTCTACAGCAAGAGCCTGCTGTTCAGCGTGGCCCCGTTCACGCACACCGGCATCCTCGGCTACTGGACCATCAATGATCAGTGGTCGGTCGCCGGCGGCATCACCCGCGGCTGGGACAACGCCCTCTCCGACAACAACAACAACGGCGTCGATTTCCTCGGCCAGATCGCCTACACCCCGAACAAGCAGTGGTCGTTCTACGTGAACGGCTCGTTCGGCCCGCAGAACTACGGTGAGAACGACAACTGGCGCTCGCTGGTTGACGTCATCGCCAACTGGACTGTTACCGAACAGCTCAGCCTCGGCGCTGAACTTATCTACGTCTGCGACGGCGGCTATGTCGGCGCTCCGCTCACCGGCGGTTCCGGCAAGGGTTACGGCGATGCTTGGGGCGGTGCTGGCTATGCCAAGTACATCCTCAACGAGTACATGACCCTCAACGCCCGCGTCGAGAAGTTGCACTACAACTACAAGACCGACGGCGTGACCAACAACATCTACTCGGCCACGCTCGGCGTGACCATCAAGCCGTTCCCGAAGGATCGCTGGGGCTCGAACCTCATGATCCGTCCGGAAGCTCGCTACGACGTGTCTGAAGACGCCATCTTCACGACCAACTCGGGCGACCACAAGGATCAGTTGACCTTCGGCGCCGACGTGATCTTCACGTTCTAAGCTGACCGGTCAGGTCTGATTCGCAAGGTGCAATCAAGCAGGGCGTTGTGAGCAATCACAACGCCCTGTTCTTTTTTTTTTGCCGCGACCTCATGACATGCGCGCGGCAAAGCACTCAGAACAAGAGTTTGTGGACGGGCAACGGGTGGGGGAGGGGACTGCCGATCAGATGCCCAATCCGATCATCGCATCGATCTTCTGCAAGGCGCGACCGGCGCTTTCACGCAGGCCGATCGTGCCGGGCGGGCCCTTTTCCTCGTGGGGATTGATGCGGATCAGCGCCGCCTGCTGGCTACGCTGCAGCGACTCAGAAAACATCCGCACGCTTGGGATCGCCGTGCCCGCGCCGCACTCCACCACCACCAGCGGGCGATCCCCAACTTCGCGCAGCCACGCCCGGAAGCGCTGATGCTGCGCCGCCGTGCGGGTATCGTCCCACGTGCCATCGCCGAACATCAGCACATTGGGCCGGGCCATCGCGCCGCACGCCACGCACTGTGGCAACGGGTCACGCGCCCGCCCGGTCGCATCATCGACATCAACCACCGTGTGGTCCGCCGACCAGATGCCGCCGCACCCCGCACGCACGCACTGCAGGTGATGGATGCTGCCGTGGATCTCCTCGACCCGTTCCTCGGCAAAGCCCGCCCGTTGGAACTGGCCATCGACATTGCTCGTGAAGACAAAGCTGCCCGCCGGCATCGCCCGCGCCCAGCGCTGCAGAATCGCAAAGCCAGCGTGTGGTTGCGTGCTGCGATAGAGGCCCAGCCGGTGGCCATAGAACCCCCAGGCAAGCGCTGGGTCGCGCGCAAACCATGCCGGGTTGGCCAGGTCATCAAAGTGCAAGTTGAGCTGGCGGTAGGGGGGATACGCCTTCCAAAAGCCCTCCGGCCCGCGAAAATCCGGCAAGCCTGAGTCGACGCCCATACCGGCGCCCGCAGCAATCACCAGCGCGCCGCCGTCGTCCATGGTCGCACGTATCGCGGCCGCCGCCCGAGCATAATTAACCGGTGAACCCATGCCGCGATTGTAGCATCCCGCAATCGCAAGGGTGGCTTTGCGTTTTGCCCGTATCGGACAAACTGGCGAAAAGGGGTTACCGCATGTTCAATCGTCGCGAACTGCTGCGCGGTGCGGTCGTCGGTGTGCTTGGCATGGCGACAACGGCGTTGCTGCAACCACAACAAGCCCGCGCCCAAGCGCCCGGCCCCGTGGCACTCAATCGCCCAAACATCGTGCTCATCATGGCTGACGACATGGGCTGGCGCGATACGAGCTACCAGGGCAGTCCCGTCATCAAAACGCCCTCACTCGACGCGATGGTCGCCAACGGCATCCGCTTCGACTATTTCTACCCCGCGCAGCAGATGTGTTCGCCCGGCCGTTTCGCCCTGCTCACCGGCCGCAATCCCTACCGCACCGGACTGCACGCCCTCGGCGCCATGCGGCCCGAAGAAATCACCGTCGCCCAGACGCTCAAAACCGCGGGCTACAGCACCGCCCACTTCGGCAAGTGGCATCTCGGCGCCAAGGAAACCCACCCGATCCGCATGGGCTTCGACCTTTCCTACTTCTCGATCAACTACTTCGACGTCGGCGGTTCACTTGCCGTGAACGACACGGCCGAGAAGGTAGAGATCAAAGGCGACTCGTCGGTCTTCACGATGGGCTTGGCCATCGACTGGATCAAGAAGAAGGCCCCCGAGAAGAAGCCATTCTTTGCGTACGTGTGTTTCGGCTCGCCGCACAGTCCGTACAAAGGCACGCCCGAACTGGCCGCGAAGTTCAAGGACGCGCCGGGCAAGGCTGACTACTGGGCCGAAGTGGCAGGCGTTGATGAAGCCGTCGGAAACCTGCGTCAATCGCTGCGTGATCTCAACCTCGCCGACAACACCCTCATCTTCTTCTGCAGCGACAACGGCGGCGTGGAACAACTCTCACGCGATCCCGCTGGCGGTGGCAAAATGCAAATCGGCGTACGCACCGTGGCTTGTGCCGAGTGGCCCGCCGGCGTGCCCAAGCCCATTCGCACCGACATCGTCGCCACCCATGCGGATTTCTACCCCACCGTGCTCGATATCACTGGCATCAAGCCGCCGCCGGGTCAGCCCGTGGTCGACGGCGCAAGCCTCCTGCCCATGCTCCAAGGCAAGATGAACCGCCGCGAGAAACCGCTGGGCTTCATGTTGGGCCTCGGCGATGGCGGCATCGCGCAGACCGACTTCACCAAGGAAACCCATGGCGTCTGGATCGATGGCGTCTACAAACTCAAGATCACTCCGCCCGGCATGAAAGTCGGCAAGAAGAAACAACGTGATGTAGCGGCCCAGAAGAAAGCCGACGGCGCTGAGGTCGTTGAGCTGTACGACATCTACGCCGACCCGACCGAAAAGAAGAATCTCGCGGCTGAACTTCCGCAGCAGGTGGAGAAGATGCGTACCGGCCTCAATGCCTGGCGCCAGTCTGTCCGCGACAGCTACGACTACAAAGACTTCCCGAACCGCGCCAAGCCCGCCACCGGCGCATGAAAAAGCCCCGGATGGCAATCCGGGGCTGTTGGTGTGTTCGCCTTCTCACGTCGCGTTTACGACGCCAGGATCTTCTCCGCCTCCGCGCGGTAGGCGTCCATCACGTAGCTCAGCCCCGTGATCTTCGCCGCCTCTTCGGTCAACGCGAAGACATCCCTCCGCGTGATGGTCCCGAGGTTAAAGTTGCGGCTGCCGGCCATCAACTGCTGCAGGCCCGTGCGGAACTTCTGACTGAAGGTGTAGATGCCCATCGCGCCCAGCGGAATCTGGTCGAGCGCTGTGCCATACTTGGCTTTCAGCTCTTCGTAGCACACGAAAATTTCCTCGGCCTTGATGCCGTACTTGCTGATCGTCTTGGGCAGTTTGTTCTCGTCGAGCCACATCGCAATGTTCTTGCCCACCATGCCGGGGATCATCAGCGCCCGGCCCATGCAGACGGCTTTGAAGTGCCCGCCGCCCATCGCCAGCGCCTTGAACACCGCATCCTCGCTCGAGAAGCCGCCGGCAATCGCCAGGTCCGGCAAACGGATGCCGCGCTTGGTCAGTTTCTCCGCGAACTCATACGCCAGCGCCTGGATGTAAATGGTCGGGATGCCCCATTCATTCATCATGGGCCAGGGGCTCATGCCAGTGCCGCCCGGCGCGCCGTCAATCGTCAACAGGTCGATCTTCGCATCGGCGCCCCAGCGCATCGCCATGGCCAGTTCGGTCATCGAGTACGCGCCGGTTTTGAGGGTAATGCGCTTGAAGCCCAGCGCCCGCAGCCGTGCGACTTCCTTCATGAAGCCATCCTGGGTTACGAAGCCCAGCCGGCTGTGGCGTTCGAATTCTTTGATCGCGCCATCGCGGAACGCTGCCTGTATCTCCGGCAGCGTCGGATCGGGCAGCACAATGTAGCCGCGCCGCTTGAGTTCCAGCGCGCGGTCCAGCGTCTTCACCTTGATTTCACCGCCAATGCACTTAGCGCCCTGACCCCATTTGAGTTCGATCGTCTCCAGGCCATGCTTGCTGCTGACATATTCCGCCACGCCCAGCCGCGTGTCCTCAACATTCATCTGCACGAGGATCTCGCCGTACCCCTCGTGAAACTTGCGGTAGGTGTTGATACGCCGGTCCATCTCCGGTGAGTTGCGAATCTTGCCGTGGGCATCAAGTTCCAGCGCCGGATCAACGCCGCACACATTCTCGCCGCAGACAAGCGTCACGCCGCTGATCGCCGCGCCGACCGCAAAGTGCTCCCAGTTCTTCCGGGCGATTTCCGTTGAGCCCAGCGCGCCGGTGAAGATCGGCAACTTCATCTTCACCTTTTTGTCCCAGCCGTACTGCGTTTCGGTGTTCACGCTCGGGAAAACCGCCGTGTCCGGTCCGGGCTCAACACCCACCGGCATGCCCTTCGCGCCCACGGCATAGCCCTGGATATTCAAGTGCGAGTAATCAACCGGGTAGTCCTTGTCCGCGGCGGCGGTCACATCGCCAAAGGGCTTTGGGTACAACACCTCGCGCCCCCGGAAACTCGACAACCAGATGTCGCATCCGCCGGTGCAACCATCCAGGCAGACCGAGCAGAGGCCCGACGAAGGCACGATGCACTTGGTGCGGTTAAAGGTACCTGTGGCGTCATTAGCATTGGGACGGCGCAGCGCAGCCATAGACACACCTCGAACAACGAACAAAAAAAGCCCCTGACTGCCCGAACACGACATGCGAGCGTGAGCCGGGGCGAGCAGGGGCTATTCTAATAAAGGAGTATCTAGTCTTCTATATGGATGCGCAGCGAATGTGCGAATGTTTAGAGAATGAGCACGGCGTAGCCTGCAAAATGGGCATGAACGGGCCAATGATGCTGGGTGTTTGCTGCTGTTGTGGGCGGATCAGGTGCGAACGTGAATGCGTTCTGCTGACGCCTTAGGCGTTTCGGCCTTCTCATCGCCATTGGTGTAGGCGGCAAGACTTGGCGCCGGCACAGCCTTCTTCAGCAGTGCTTGACCCAACGGCAGAACCGCGCGCCCGGCCAGGTCGTTGATGATCGCCGCGGCCATCATGTACCACGCCGCCAAGGCGCAGACGATCAGCTCAAATGCCGCGATGCGATCCACGATCGGCAGGTGCAGCAGGTGTCCCACATCGAGCAGGATGAATCCCAGCAGCAGCAGCGAAAACGTAATAAACATGGCCTTATGCACGCGCATCGAGGCGACCCACATGATGGCCGTGTAACCGGTCCAAGCCACGAGAAACCACCCGACATCCTGGTGCGTGGCCGTGTAGACGCCCAGCGCGTTAAGCACCCACACGATCCCCAGCCCCATCCAAAATGCGCCGTAGGATGTGAATGCCGAGTAGCCAAAGTTGTTGCCGACCTTCTGTTCCTGCAGCCCGGCAATGAACTGCGCCAGCCCGCCAAAGACCAACCCCATCGCCAGCACCGGACCCTTGGAGATCAAGCCAAGCGAGTGAAACTGCAGGAGGATGGTGGTCAAACCGAACGCGGCCAACCCGACGACCGCCGGGTTGCCGATCTTATTCTGTGTACTCATGGGACTTTCAAAAAAGGAGCCAGCACCGCGGCGAAGAAGATAGTAATAAAAGAGTAGTTTGTCCAGTATTTAGTAGAAAGTGGCACCCCAGCCGCGCCCTTGTAGTGGCCCGGGCGCACCTGCAAAAACAAAAAGGCCCGCGTTTTACCAACGCGGGCCTTTTCCTTGTCATCGCGATCAGGGGCGGCTCACTTCTGCACCGGCCGGTAGTTGGCATGCGGTGCCAGCACCCGGAAATACAGCACGTTGTCCGCCTTCGCGCCGTTCTTCGTGCCGCTGTGCAGGTTAGCCTTCAGCGTCTGCGGCGTCGCGCCGCCCACCTGCACGGTGATTTCCTGTTCGCCCGGTGGTAACGTTGCCGGCACAACATACACCGTGCGGGGCAGCATTTCCCACGAGCGGGTATCCGCCTGCGAACTTGCCGAGACCAGCGCGCCCGCTGCGAGGATGCCCAGGCCCACCAGTGCCGTGCCGGAGTCGCCCTGCGACAGAGCGTACGCCGCCACGCCCGTGCCTGCGGCCATCATGCCGGTGCCAATGACCGCCTTGGTCTTGCGGATCGTGTCGATGTCCTGCCACTTGCCTTCCTGCGCGAGCGCCAGCGTGTCGGTCGTCGCGTAGCGGCCCTTGTCAAAGTTTAGTGTCTGCCCGTTCGCCGTCACCACAACCGGCGGCAGCGGGCCTTCCTGTGCCGGCGTTGGACCAAACACCGATTCTTCGTTGTACCAGCCGCGCGCTTCGCGCCGGGGCCCTGAACCATAATCCACGAAGACCAGCGTGTTCGTGCCCGGCTTCTTGGTGTCCTCGACCAACTGCTTCAGCCGCGGATCGTACTTCACCGCCAGCTCAAAATTCTGGTCGGCCAGTTCCAGCTTGTTCAAACGCAGATTGCACAGCCCCAGCCCGTAGTAACCCAGGGCAAAGCTGCTTTCCGCCGCGGTGAATTTGTCGGCGCCGCCTTCCTTCTTGGCGTCTTCCGCGTAGTCACGCAGTTTGAACACGGAGTTCTGGAATGCCGCGCGGGCGTTCTCGTAGTCATTCTTGATCAGGTAGACCAGGCCCAGGTAGTAGTGCGCCATCGCCCGTTCAAACGGCTCGCCCTTCCACACCTTCACGCCTTCGAACACCAGCACGGCGCCCATCGTGCGGCCGCCGTCGTTGGTCTTCACACCGTTCATCACTTCATAAGCGGCCAGGAACGCATTCTCCGCGTTCTCCAGCTGGCCCGCAGCCAATGCCGCCGAGCCATAGCGCAGATTGTTGAGCACGAAATGCTCATCTTTCTTCTGCGCTTCGGGCGCCAGCACGTTGGCCGCCGCCGTGTAATCGCCGATCGAGTACAAGCCCACCGCATTCCGCGATTGCTTGGAGGTGGTGTCGCAGCCGGTAACCGCCGCCACGAGCCCGACAAGGGCAAACAGTGCGAACAACTTCTTCATACGGCATGGCCCCTTTAGAGATTTCGCGTTGGCTCAGTCAAGAAATTCTTTCTTGATCGACTTCTTGGTTTCATATTTGTCCGTCCAAAGCTCCAGCCCGGCGTCCGGACCGGTCAGCTTGGTCAAACGGTACACACACAGGTACGTGTCGGTGCGATATTTCCCGCCCGCATCCGTCGCCGCGTAGAACGTGCCCCACAAGGCGTACTCAGGCTGAATACGTCCTTCATCCGGCCCCAACTGCTCGGCACTCATGCCTTCGCTGGTCTGCAACTTCTCGTAGTCCGCCTTGTTCAGCACCCACGTGAACTGCGTCCGCAGCGCCTGCTTGGTGGCGAGCAGCCCGCGCAGGCGATGCACGTACAGTTCCTTCTGGTTCCCGCGGATGATCTCGTTCGTCTCGTTCGCAATCGGCTTGACCACAATGATCATCGGCTTCTGCCGCGTGATGGCGGCAATGTCCGGGTCGCCCACGATCGACTGGGCCATCTTGTCCGTCATCGCCACCAGATCGTCAGCGGTGAGGAACGATGTCTCGGCATTCTTGTTGATCGCCGTGGTGTTGCAGCCACCCACGAAGAGGGCACCCGTGAGGCAAAGCGAAACCATGACTGCGCGACGAATCTTCATTTAAGGCCTTTCTAACCGCGAAGACACGAAGGCGCGAAGGTGAAGCTATGTGTAACGCTTCGCGACTTCGCGCCTTCGCGGTTAACCACACTTATGGGTTCAAGGTTTTCACTTCGTACATGCCCGTCCACACTTCTTCGCCGGTCTTCAGGTTGGTCAGCTTGAACGTGCAGAGGTAGTAGCTGCTGTTGGCGCTCGCGAGGTCCATGAATTCGCCCCACAGCACGTACTGCGGCTGCAGGCGCTGCGTGGGCTGCACGCCGCGGCGCGAGGCATCTTCAAACGGATCGCCGCCGCCATTCAATTCCTGATTCTGCAGACGCTGCAGCGTTTCGCGTTCTTCCACAAAGGCCATGCGATCGCGCGCCTTGCCATTCAGGAGTGCCTTCAGGCGGGCGACGTAGATCGTCAGGTCCTGCCCGCGGAGCGATGTGGTCTTGTTGCTGATGGGTTTCATCACCACCACAACTTTGGTCGGGTTATTCACGATTTCTGGAATCTGCAGCAGTTCCGGGGCCATGCGATCGGTCATCTCGCGCAGGTCGCGCGACTGCAGGCCCGCTTCCTTACCCGAAACCTTGTCCATGTCCGGCCGCATTTCATCGCGGTTCTTTTCGCAGCCGCTAAGCCCGGCAAGCGCGATGGTCGAACACAACAACCCCAAGGCCAGAGATTTGATCAGACGCATAGGTCCTCCGGTTTCAAGACAACAGTTTGGCAAGAGATCAGCAGAGATGATTAGATTACTCTGAGAGGGGTTGGTTAGTCAAAAGACGCCATGCGGCCAATTGTCAATTGATAATTGACAATTGACCATTATCAATTGGCTTTGTCTCCATACACCGTCCCGCCCGGCGGATAGTAAATCAACTCAATCACATTGCCCGACGGATCATCTATGTAGATCCCCTGCGTGCCGTCGCGGTGCACATCGATCTTCTTGCCCGCCCGCGCTGCCTCGGCCTGCAGCGTCGGCAAATCCACTTTGTACGCCACGTGCGCCGGATGTTGCGAGGGCGTCACCAGCGCCAACTTCGCGTTCCCCAACTGCACAAACGCCCACGTCTTGTCCGCGTACAACACCTTACCGCCAAGACGATCCCGATAAAACGCCGTCATCCCCGGCACATCGTTGGTCTGAATCGCAACATGATCTATCTCAAACATGCGAATACTCCTTTGAATGAACCATTCTAGCGCAGGGCTAGACACCTGCACGCGGTTTGCACACAATCGTCAGGGTTCGTTCTAACTGAGGTCTCTATGAACATTTGTGTCGTCGGCGGCGCTGGTTACATCGGCTCCCATTGCACCAAGCTCCTCATTGAGCGCGGCCACGATGTGACCGTCATCGACAACCTCGCCAACGGCCATCGCGCTGCCGTCCACCCCAAGGCCCACTTCTACGTCACCGACATGGCCCTCACCTCCGCCGTCATTGACATCTTCCAGAAACAAAAAGTCGAAGCCGTGATGCACTTTGCCGCATCCGCTTACGTCGGCGAATCCGTCACCGACCCCCGCAAGTACTACCGCAACAACGTCTCCAACACCGTCAGCATGCTCGACGCCATGCACGCCTGCAACATAAAGAAGCTCGTCTTCAGCAGCACCTGCGCCACCTACGGCATGCCGCCGAAGATGCCCATCACCGAAGACCTCCCGCAAAACCCCATCAACCCCTACGGCGCCTCCAAGCTGATGGTCGAACGCATCCTCATCGACACCGCCGCCGCTGAGGGCCTCGGCTTCGCCGCGCCGCGCTACTTCAACGTCGCCGGCTCCGCGCCCGATGGCGCCATCGGCGAAGACCACCGCCCCGAGACCCACATCATCCCCGTCCTCCTCAACGTCGCCCTCGGCAAGATTCCGCACATGAATCTGTTCGGCACCGACTATCCCACCAAGGATGGCACCTGTGTGCGCGACTACATCCACGTGTGGGACCTCGTCGAGGCCCACCTCGTCCTGCTCGAAAATATCAAGCCCGGCAAAGGCATGTTCTACAACCTCGGCGTCGGCCGCGGCTATTCCAACCGCGAGATCATCGACGCCGTGCAGCGCGTGACCGGCAAGCAAATCAAAGTGATCGAAGGCCCGCGCCGCCCCGGCGATCCGCCCGAGCTCTACGCCGCTCCGGACAAAATCAAACGCGAGCTCGGCTGGTCCGCCAAGTTCACTAACCTCGACGAAATCGTTCGCACCGCCTGGAACTGGTTCAGCAAACACCCCAACGGCTACGACGCCTGACACCGCAACGTCGCCGCTGGATCCATTACTGCCGTTCCATCCCATCCCCGCGTGAGCGCGCCTGCCGCCGGTACTGCATCGGCGTCAGACCCGTTTCGGCTTTGAACTGCGCACTCAGACGCGAGAGATAGTTGTACCCGCTGTTCTCGGCAATCCACTCCATGCTGCGATCGGTCTCCGCCAGCAGTTGTTTCGCGCGGTTGATCCGCTGCCGCACGATCTCATCATGGATCGTGCGTTTCAGTTCCTTGCTGAAGAGCACCTCCAGGTGTCGCCGCCCCAGCGCCACGTGCGTGGCCACGTCATTCACGCTGATGCTCTCCCGCGTGTGCTCACGAATGAACCGCACCGCATCGCGCACGCGCGTGTCCTGCATCGCCATCATGTCCGTCGACTGCCGCACCACCAGCGCCCGCGGCGGCACCGTCATGATGTCCTCCGTGATTTTCTCCCCATCCATCATGCGATGCAGAATCCCCGCCGCCCGGTACCCGATATCAAACGCCCCATGGTCGATCGAACTGAGCGAGGGGTGCGTGATCTCGCAGATCAGGTCGTCATTGTCCACGCCCAAAATCGCCGCCTCCTCCGGCACCAGCACGCCCGACGACTGGCACGCCATCAACACCTGCCGGGCGCATTCATCTTCGCTGGCAAAGATCCCCACCGGCTTGGGCAGCGTGCGCACCCAGCGTTGCATCTCGCGCATCGTTTCTTGCCATGTTGCCGGCGCCAGTTCCGTGCGAATGTCGTGCGAAAACTCATGCAGCGTCCCGCCGGTCTCCAGAATGGCCTTGCGATAACCGGCCAGGCGCAACTTCGCCGCCGGGCTGCCCGATCCGGCAAACGCACAATGATGCAACCCCAGATCGCTAAAGTGCTCCGCCGCCAGCGCCGCCACGCGCCCCTGGTCCGCCATGATGACCGGAATTCCCGCCACCGGCTTTGAGGTCGCAACGATCACCGACGGCGGACGCTTGCGCTGGGCGATCACCGCTTGCACGGGCCGCATGATGATGCCGTCAACATGTCGCAGCGAGGGCAACTGCCCATACGCCTCAAACAACAACTGCCACGGCCCTGATTCTCGGGCATACGCCGCAACACCGCGAATGAGGTTCCGGCCATAGCCCGCGTACGAGCCCAGCAGCACCGCCACATGCGGAATCTTGCCGCCACGGTTGGTCTGCATCTCTTTCGCCATCGCTGCTCACTTCGCAAAATCATAAAACTTTTATGCAGTTTAATAAAGTTGCCCCCTCAATGCGAGGTATATTTCACCATCGCTTCAGGCGCGGTGTGTCCTGAGGCGGAGCATGAAGGAAGAGAGAGCGGCCGAGCAGGCCACCGGTGAACAGCGCTCGGGGCAGCGTTGACAGACGGCCTGCGCGCGTAAGGCGGCGTGCTCTCATGTTGAATAACGAAAAGCTCTGGACGGGTTCGAAGAAGGCAATCCTGGCAATGGCGGTCGTGGGGGTGGTGACATCACAACTGCAAGCAGCCGTGATTCTCTGGGACGGCGGCGACGGTGGTTGGGGTACCATTGGCAACTGGACCACCGACCTGGCGAATGACACGCCCAACCCGGGCGCAGTTCCCGGTTCGGCCGACACCGTCACCTTCAACCGCAGCGGCAACAACAGCGTCGCCACCCAAACCATTACCCTCGATGCCGCACGCACCGTGCAAGGCATCACCTTCAGCAACGCCGGCACAACCACTCTCAACCAAGGCGTCGGCGGCACCAGCAACACCCTCACCATCAACAACGGCGGCAGTTCCAACATCTCCGTCCTCAACGACGGCGATGTAACCATCAACACCAGCGTCATCGTCGGCACCACCAGCGCCGGCGCTTACGTCTTCGATGTCGGCACCGGCTCACTCACCATAACCGGACAACTCAGCAGTCCGCGTCAGGGCTCCCGCACATGGACTTTCAACAGCACCGGCAACGGCTACATCGAACTCTCCGGCGGCATTCGCCTCAACAGCGCCGTCGGCAATACAAATAGTCGCTCGAACGAGATTGCAGGCAATGGCCTCGTTATCCTTGGCGGCGCGATTGAACGTGGCAGTGTTGCCGTCAATGCAAGTTCCCTTGGCACCGCAACGTCATTCACCGGCACCTTGCGTCTGAACGCCGTCAGCAACGATTCGACCGTAGTCTTCACGCACAATGCCGGGACCCTTCAGTTCGCCAACAATACTTCTCTGCCATCGCTTGGCTTGGACTGGAGGGGCGGAAAAATCTCCGCCTTCGGCGCTCAAGTGATCTCTTCGCCCATCACCAGCAACAGCACGAATGCCACCCTTGAGATCACCGGCTCGTCTAACCTCACCTTCTCCAACGACGTCATCCTCAGCGGCGCCACTGGCACTGCACCGGCTGCCAATCGCACCCTTGTCGTCACCAATTCCGGTCTCACCACTTTTTCCGGTGCCTTCCTCAACGTCAACCCTAATGCCTCTACCGACAATGATGTGACCTTTGACGTTCAGGGCTCCTCCAGCCTCGTCATCTCCTCCGTCATCCGCCCCCGCGCTGCGGCCTCTACTGCAGGCTCCAACATCATCAAGACCGGCACAGGCACCCTTGAACTGACCGGCGCCAACACCTACACCAATGGCAAGCCCGTCGCTACGTCCATCCTCGGCGGCACCCTCCTCGCCAACAACACCTCCGGCTCCGCCACCTCCACTGGCGCAGTCACCGTCGGCGGCGCTTCCGCCTCCGGCACGCCCACCCTCGGCGGCTCAGGCACCATCAGTGGCGCCGTCACCATCAGCGGTACCACCACAGTCGGCACCATCACCGGCGGCAACATCGGCACCGCCGGCATCCTCAGCCTCTCGCGCACTGCCGGCGCTGCCCTCACCATCGCCAACGGTGCCATCTACGCCTGGGATCACACCGCAGGCAACGCCGCAGGCTCCGCCGGCACAAGCTTCGACCAACTCAACATCAACGGCGTTGGCGGCACTGCCGTCATCAGCAGCACCGCCTCCACCGGCTCGCAGTTGCAGCTTCTCTTCGCCGCCAGCACCGACTTCACCAACAGCTTCTGGGACGCCAATCAAACCTGGAACATCATCACCGGTGGCGTAACCGGCTCCAACTTCTTCGACGCCTCCAATATCCGCTACAAGATCGGCGCCGGTGCACTCTCCGGCAGCAACGCCGTCGGTGGTCAGGGCAGCTTCACCACCTCCGTCGATAGCGGCAACCTCGTCCTCACCTGGACCGCACTCCTCGGCAGCGCTGACTTCAAGTTCAATGCTCCCAACGACGCCCTCACCCTCAACGTTCTCCGCAGGGCTGACAACGGCACCGGCGCCAACATCGTTCTCACCAACTCTGGCACCAACGCCTCGCCCACCATCACCGTTACCTCCGGCACCGCCAACGTCAACGCCAGCTACACCGGCGGCGCTTTCAACGGCACCGCCAACGTCTTCGTCAGCGCCATTAACACTGGTACCTTTGCCACCGGTCAGGCCGCCACGGTCGAAGCCACACCCTCCACCGGCGGCAACACCTCCGCCATCACCGTCAACGTCGGCGAAGCCACCGCCGTTGCCAACAGTAGTTTCACCGGCGCCACCCTCTTCGTGGGCGAATCCGACGGCACCACGCCTCTCGCCAGCCGCACCACCGTCAACTCCGTCGCCATCGCCTCAGAGATCGATAACAACATCGACAACGCCGGCTACGACATCGCGATGCGCTGGCGCACCAAGGTCATCGGCTACGACATCGCTCCCATGTTCAGCGACGTCGTCAACGTCCAGACGACCGACACCCTCTACGTTCTGCGGATGTACTACGATCCCGCGATCACCGGCTCACTCGAACAATCCCTCTTCCTCGGCAAGCACGCCGGCGCCGGCCTCTGGTCCGCCGCCGGCAACGAAATCGCCTTCGACAAGCAATCCGATTTCAGCTTCGATGGCGGCGATGGCTTCACCATCGCAGACCTCGGCCGCTGGGGCATCGATTCGGGTAGCAACTTCGTCTGGGCCGTCGTCAACGGCAGCGGCGACTTCGCCGTCATCCCCGAGCCCACCAGCCTCGCCCTCCTCGGCCTCGGCGCCGCCGCCCTCCTCGGTCGCCGTCGCCAGCGCCGCTGAGGCCACTACTCAATTCCAAATCCCCAAAGGCCGCGAGCATCCCTCGCGGCTTTTCTTCATTTCTGCGCCTCAACATGCGGAACAAAACGGACAGCGCAACGCCCGCAGCGTGTCACTAAGCATGCGGCCGCCCCGACATCCGGTACTGCTTCGGCGTCATGCCCATGTGTTCCTTAAACGCGTGACACAACCGCTGCGCGCCGCTCATGCCTGAACGCGCGGCCACCATCTGCAGCGATAAGTCCGTCTCTGCCAGCAGGTATTTCGCCTGCTCCATCTGCACGCGCAGCACCTCCTCCTGCAGCGTCCGCCCCAGCAACGCACGAAACCGCCGCTCCAGCGTCCGCCGCGATACCGTGATCTCCTCCTCCAGCCGGCGAAAATCAAAATCCCGGCACGCATTGCGCCGAATGTACTGCGCCGCAAACTGCACGTCCGGATCATTCACCGCCACGGCACTTGAAGACGCCCGCTCCGTCACACCCGTCGGGTCGATCAGGATCGGCCGCTTCGGCGCGGGCTGGCCGTCCATCATGGCATCCAGCAACTGTGCCGCGCGATAGCCAATATGCTCCGCAGGATAATCCACCGTACTCACGGGCGGATCCTCGCGCTCGCAGCGCACCGGATCATCGCCCACCATCACCATCGCCACATCCTCAGGCACGCGCACCTGCGCCGCATGGATGACCGGTGCAAATGCCTCCGCTCCCCAAAAGGCAAAGAACACCCCGCACGGCCGCGGCAGATTACTCATCCACGCCGCCACTTGCCGCTCAAACTCCAACTCATGGTCGCGCCGCGGTGCAATATCATCCAGCACAACCGTGCTTGCCATGCAGTCTGCTGCGAATGCTACCTCCTCAAACCCGCGGGCGCGTTCGTGCGCATAGATCACCTTTCCACTGACACAAAACAAATGCCGGTAGCCCCGGTCCAGCAGGTGCTGTGCCGCCATGCGACCGATCGCCTCATTGTTCATGGTGACGAGGGGGAATGGCCTCTCCGCCACCCGCGATACATTCACCACCGGCGCCCCATAGCTCCTGACGATCTCCGACATACGCTCGCTTGCGAACTGGCCAATGACACCGGCCGCGCCCACTTCGTGCAGCGACTTCACACTGAATTCCCGGCGCGATTTGCGCACGATCCAGTGCTGGCGTTCGCGCGCGTACTGAAACACCCCCGCCTGGGCCCGTCCGCCAAACCCCGCTGCATCGCCAAAAACGGCCACGACCGATCGTGGCTGGTGTTCATTCTTCGTATTCGTGGGCATATCGACCCCATCTTCGGCCATTTGTCGCTACAGATCAACTTTTTTCCGCCACCAGGCAACTCGCGCGTTGTACATTTCCCTGTCGCCCGCACGAACGGGCGGCGACATGGAGCGAGAGAGAGACGGCCGGCCGTGGGGCACGGCGTGAGTTCATTGTCTCTCATAGGTGTTCACATGCAGGTTCACTCCTCCATTCGCACTGGCAGAATGTTGTCTCTCATGGCCATCGCCACCGCCTTGGCCGTGTCCGTTTCCAGCCCCGTGGCGTCGGCGGCTGTTATTACTTGGGCTGATGCGGGCACGGCATGGGCCACAGGCAGCAACTGGTCCGGCGGCATCGCGCCGGCTGACAGCCTTGTCACCGATATTGCCAACTTCAACAGCAGCAGCTACACCAATCAGCCCGATGCCGGAACACGGAGTGTTAACGGCATCACCGTTGGTGGGTCCAGTGGGGCGCTCACCGTCTCGGGCACGACGCTTTCGATTGGTCAGAGCGGTCTCAGCGTCGCGAGTGGCGCCGGCACCGTTACCTTCAGCACGGGCGTCTCCGTAGCCGCTGCCCAAACGTGGACCAACAATTCCACCAACGCCGTAGCCATCAACGGCGCGTTCTCACGTACCTCGGGGTCGACGATCAACTTTGCCGGCAGCGGCAGTTTTACGACGACCACCATCACCAACACCAACGGCATCATCGGCCCCTGGGCCACCTACGGCGGCAACGACTGGGCCACCGTCAGCGGCACTGATATCGTGGCGCTAAATAATGCTGCAATCACGGGGGAAAGCGGCTGGACTTCCGCCACGGACAACTACACCTTCGATGCCGCCCAGACGCTCACCGGCGCACGCACCGCCAACACACTGCGCTACACCGGAGCAACCGCAACCCTCGCAACCGCTTCATTCAACCTCACCGCCAACGGCATCATGAACGCCGGCGGCGGCACCCTCACCATCTCACGCTCCGGTGCCAGCAACACCCTGAACATTGGTGCCTCCGGCGAACTCGTCTTCGCCGGCAGCGGCGATATCTCTGTTTCTACGGTCATCTCCGGCACGGGCCGCCTCATCAAGACTGGCACCGGCAAGTTGACCCTGAGCGGGCAAAACACGTTCACAGATCGCACGTGGATCAACGAAGGCGTCCTCGAAGGCGGCAACCACCAGAATATCTTCGGGTCGGCAAACGCCGCTCGCGGCCCCGTCTTCAACGGCGGCACGTTCCGACTCACAGGCACTGCCATCAACGGCAGTGCATCACGCGTTTGGACCATCAACAATGTTGCCGGCAATACACTCAATGTGGTTGACGCCGCACGTATTGCCGTCATTGGTGCGAACCAAGACTACAACACCACTTCATCGATCACCGTTTCCACCAATACATTCACGGGCAACGGCACACTGAAGAAGACTGGTTCGGGTAGCTTCGGGTTTGGCTCGGTCAACACAAGTACCAACACGATCAGTTCGCCTACCAATAACTTCAGCGGTGTTATCAATGTTGAGGCGGGAAGCCTGTACACGCTGACCCCGGCGGCCCTCGGTACCGGCACCGTTCAACTCTCCGGTGGCACATGGCAGATTCAAAACCCGACGGGCCAGAACTACTCTAGTAACAGCCTCATTGTCTCGGCCAACTCCACCGTGGCTACCGGCGGCGCCTTTAGTTCGGGCGCCCTGCTCGCGACTGCTGACGTAACACATTCGGTGAAAGACCTGAACATCAACGCCGGCCTGACGGTCGCCCCGCGTACTCCGTACATCAGCAACAACATCACCGGCACCCTTCAAGTCTCCGGCGCCACCACCCTCACCAACAACGCCACCTTCACCACCACGCTTGCCGGGGCGGGCAACGCCGGTTCAGCCCTCATCCTCAACGGCGCCATCGGCAACACCGGCGGCTCCTTCGGCATCACCAAGGCTGGCACGGGCAACATGACCCTCAACGCCGTCAACACCTACTCTGGCGACACCACCCTCACCGGCGGCACCCTCTTCCTTGGCAGCGCCGCCAGCTTCGACAACTCCCCCGTGATCAATCTCAACGGTGGCAACCTCGACACCCAAGCCAGGAGTACCTTCGCCACCGCCAGCGGCCAGACCCTTCGCGGCCAAGGTAACTTCGCCGCCTCCAGCACCACCAACATCGTCAGCGGCAGCACCCTCAGCATCGGCCAAACCCACGGCACCGCCGGCTCCGCCGCCACGCTCAACGTCACCAGCGGCAACATCACGCTCGCAGGCACCGCACAGTTCGACCTCTTCGGCTACACCGCTGGCGGCGCCGACACCAATCGCGATTTCCTCAACGTCACCAACACCATCACCTACGGCGGCACGCTCGCCATCTCCAACCAAACCGGCACCGCCGCCAACACCTTCGTTGCCGGCTCCAGCTGGGATCTCTTCGACGGCGCTAACGGCGGCGGCATCTTCAGCAGCATCAGTGCACCGGCACTTGCCAGCGGGCTCGTCTGGAGTTTCGACTACACCACCGGCGTGCTCAGCGTGATCAGCAACAACGCTCCCATCACCCGCACCGCCAGCTTCGCCACCAGTGAAGTCGGCACCCGCCGCGATGACATCTCCGACGCCTCCGACAACAACAACACCAACGCCGGCTCCCAACGCGTCCTCTACGGCATCGAAGTCGATGGCCTCAACACCGACCCCGACACCGCCGCCACCGGCAGCGTGCTCGTGAATCCCAGTCCATCCACCACCGGCCGCATCTACGTCGCCATGTGGCTCACCGAGACCTCTGCTGGAAAGATCGACGACCTCATCACCGCCATGGACCCCACCTACAACATTCGCAGCCTGAGTCTTGGTAACGACGGCGACATCAGCGATACGGAGTGGAACTACGCCCAAGCCGCTCTTGGCAACACATCCTTCAATAACTTCAACGTCCTCTTCGCCTTCGACAACATCGCCGGCCCTTACTTCAACTGGGACTTCACCAACGCCGGCGTCGGTGTCGACGCCGTCGCCGTCATCCCCGAACCTACCAGCCTTGCCCTCCTCGGCCTCGGTGCGGCTGGCCTTCTGCGGCGTCGCCGCTCGCGGTAAGGGCCGATCTCCGATCATTCCCCGCGGCGTGATGCACCCTCATGCATCACGCCGCGGGCGTTTTTGCGTCTGATAACTCGCTGCGCGCAACCCCGCACAATTCAGACCTCCAGAGTTTTTTGCGCCCCGCGCTCCCCGTCACTTTGCCAATGGCTCATAAAAATCGCGTTATCAGTATGTTCTCCCGCGCTTTTCTCTCCCCCTCCACCCCGCGCAAAAACCGCTTAAACACACGCAAAAAAATCTTTCAAGAACCTCACCACATCCATTCCTTATTGCCGAATTGCACCCTCGTGACGTCGCCGCGCTGCGCCCCGATCAGGCAAAGCGCCACTGGCTCCGATGTCACAACGTCATGTTGGCCACGGATGGCCAGGAGGTAACCGCAGAACCAGACATCCCCGTGCGAACGAGTCGACCGCACGCTAATCCGACGACTCAACACGTTGCCCCGGCCCTGACCTGAAGAATCACGGACCGCGGCAAAAACTAAAACCTGAAGAACCCTCACACGAAATCGCTACGACTCGACCTGGTGTTACGGATGATGCCCGGCCTGTCGCATGAAGACGTGTGAACACTCACGGAGGATTTTCCATGTCACGTATCAATACCAACGTCCCTTCACTCATTGCCGTCCGCGTGCTCAATACCAATAACCAGGGCCTGCAGACCTCGCTGCAACGCCTGAGCACCGGCTACCGCATCAATAGCGGTAAAGATGACCCCGCCGGCCTCATCGCCAGCGAAGCCCTGCGCTCCGAACAGCGCGCCACCGAGACCGCCATCGGCAACGCCCAACGCGCCGACAACATCATTGGCACCGCCGAAGGCTCACTCTCCGAAATCTCCAACCTGCTCGTCAGCCTGCAGGGCCTCGTCGGCAACTCCGCCAACAAGGCCGGCCTCTCCCAAGATGAAAAAGACGCCAACCAGCTCCAGGTCGACTCGATCCTGTCCACCATCAACCGCATCAGCAACTCGGCCAGCTTCCAGGGCGTCAAGCTCCTCAACGGCACCTACGACTACACCACCTCCGGCCTCGGCACCACCTCCGCCTTCACCGCCCTGAGCATCAACTCCGCCAAGGTCGGCAACACCACCCTCTCCGTCAACGTCAGCGTGGTCACCTCCGCCCAGACCGGCCAGCTCAACTTCCTGGGCAGCTCCACCGGCCTCAACGGCGGCGCCACCATCGCCGTCGCCGGCAACAAGGGCACCGTGCAGCTCGGCTTCTCCAGCGGCACCAAGAGCAGCGCCATCGTCGCCTCCATCAACCAGTTCCAGGACTCCACCGGCGTGCAGGCGGCTCTGTCTTCCGACAACAAGTCCATCAGCTTCACCAGCACCGGCTACGGCGCCTCGCAGTTCGTGTCGATCACCGGCAACAACACCACCGCCTTCTCCACCAAGGCCGTCTCCGGCAACGACTCGACCAGCAGCTACGGCCGTAACGCCACCCTCACCGTCAACGGCACCACCGCCGTCTCCGACGGTCTCAACGTCAAGGCTGTCTTCGGCGACCTGCTCGATATCAACTTCACGCTCAATGCGTCCATCAACACCAATGGCTCGAGCAAGGTCTTCGGTATCACCGGCGGCGGCGCGACCTTTAGCCTCGGCGCTCAGGTCAACACCGCCAACACCGCCTCGATCGGCATCGCGTCGGTCAATACCGCCAGCCTCGGCAAATACGTCTACAACGGCAGCGTGCTGACCCTCAGCGACCTCGGCTCCGGCAAGATTGCCGCCGTCAACACCGGCGACACCAATCTCGCCCAGCAGATCGTCAACCAGGCCGTTAAGGACGTCGCGGGCCTTCGTGGCCGTCTCGGTGCGTTCCAGAAGAACGTCCTGGGCAGCACGATCAACTCGCTCAACGTCGCCCTGGAAAACGTCAGCAGCTCCAACAGCGCCATCCGCGACACCGACTTCGCGACCGAAACCAGCAACCTGACCCGCAGCCAGATCCTCGTCCAGGCCGCAACCAATGTCCTCTCCCAGGCCAACCAGAGCCCGCAGGCCGTCCTGCGGTTGCTGGGTGCCTAAGAGACGGGGCTGATTTTGTCCGCCGGCGAATGATGGGCTTCATCCGTCGGCGGCAGATCGACCCGGTGTGGAAGAGCCGCGCACGTTATCGGGCCACGCGCCAGCGCGGCGCGTGGCCTGAATCTGAATAAAGGGTTCGTCTCGGGGCCGCCGCAAGCGTTCTTGCTGCACGCCTGAGAAGGTTATGAAAAGTCATCTAAACCGTGATTGGAATCGCGACGAAGAAGACCAAGTCCTAAACCTGCTCGGGCCCACGCAACAAAACGCACGCGGCGGCCCTGAACGACCCACTACCCTTGCGAGGCATTGCCCAGGAGGTTCGCACAAAACATGACCTGAAGCGTTGAACGGCAACGTCCCCGAACCGTTCAACAAAAACTAGCGGGGTATTTCACGGAAGAAAGTCATTAGCCGGTCCGCAGGTAAACCGTGTTGATGGCTTGAAAAAGTCAGAAACCCAGTTTGCCTGGCCTCGATGGCTCACGCCGCGCACGAGAACGCTAAGTGAGACATCCGCCGGCATCACGGAGGATCTCTCTCATGTCACGTATTAACACAAACGTTTCTTCACTCATTTCAGTTCGCGTACTGAACGGTAACAACGCCAACTTGCAGACCTCTCTGCAGCGCTTGAGCACCGGTTACCGCATCAACCAGGGCAAAGATGACCCCGCCGGCCTCATCGCCAGCGAAGCGCTCCGCGCCGAACAACGTTCGACCGAAGTCGCCATCTCCAACGCCCAACGCGCTGACGCGATCATCGGCACCGCCGAAGGTTCGCTCGGCGAAATCAGCAACCTGCTGGTCAGCCTCCAGGGCCTCGTGAACAACTCGGCCAACAAGGCCGGTCTGTCACAGGACGAAAAGGACGCCAACCAGCTCCAGGTTGACTCGATCCTGTCCACCATCAACCGTATCAGCAACTCCGCGTCCTTCCAGGGCGTGAAGCTGCTCAACGGCACCTACGACTACACCACGTCCGGCCTGGCGACCACGTCGGCCTTCACGTCGGTGTCGATCAACTCCGCAAAGGTCGGCAGCACCACGCTGTCCGTCACCGTCGCGGTTGTTACCTCGGCCCAGACTGGCCAGCTCAACTTCGCGGGCAGCTCCACCGGCCTCAACGGCGCGTCGACCGTGTCGATCGCCGGCAACAAGGGCACCGTCCAGCTGTCGTTCGCCAGCTCCACCAAGAGCTCCGCGATCGTCGCTTCGGTCAACCAGTTCAAGGACTCCACCGGCGTCCAGGCGACTCTGTCGTCTGACAACAAGTCCGTGAAGTTCACCAGCACTGGCTACGGCGCCTCCCAGTTCGTGTCGATCACGTCGAACAACTCGACCGCGTTCAGCACGAAGGACACCAGCGGCGTGACCAACACGTCCGACAGCGGCCGCAACGCCACCGTCACGGTCAACGGCACCGCCGTCCAGTCCGATGGCCTCAACGTCAAGGTCGTTACCGCCAACCTCGAAGCCGACCTCACCCTCAACTCCGCGGTCAACACCAACGGGTCGAGCAAGGTCTTCGGCGTCACCGGCGGCGGCGCGACCTTCAGCCTCGGTGCTCAGGTCAATACCGCCAATACCGCGTCGATCGGCCTCGGTAACATCAATACCGGCTCGGTCGGCAAGTACGTATCGAGCGGCACCGTCTACACGCTCGGCGATTTGGGTTCGGGCAAGTCGGCCGCCGTCAACAGCGGCGACACCACCCTCGCCCAGAACATCGTCAACCAGGCGATCAAGGACATCGCCGGTCTGCGTGGCCGCCTCGGCGCGTTCCAGAAGAACGTGCTCGGCTCGACGATCAACTCGCTCAACGTCGCCCTCGAGAACGTGGCGTCCTCCAACAGCGCCATCCGCGATACCGACTTCGCGACCGAAACGGCGAACCTGACCCGCAGTCAGATTCTCGTCCAGGCCGCTGGTTCGGTCCTCTCGCAGGCCAACCAGAGCCCGCAGTCGGTGCTGCGTCTCCTGAGCTAACTTCAGAAGTTAGTTCCCTACCTGTAACTTCAGGTCCGTCTGATCAGACGTAAAATAGCGGCCCGTCGGTGCACTTCACCGACGGGCCGTTTTTGTTTTCCCAATACCCAATACCCAATACCTTCCCGCCCCTTCCGCGGCGCGTTACAGTGTCCGCGGAGAATATCTATGCATGCAACCCGCCCCCGTCCCAGCTGGGACGACTACTACATGACCATCGCCATGGCCGTCCGTCGCCGCGCCTGTTGTGCCGGCAACCGCGTCGGCGCCCTCCTCGTCCGCGACGGCCGCGTCATCGCCACCGGTTACAACGGCACCCCCGCTGGCATGCCCAACTGTGAAGAGGGCGGCTGCGAGCGTTGTGCTCACCCCGAACTCTACGCCTCCGGCACCGGCTACGACCTCTGCATCTGCGTCCACGCTGAACAAAACGCCCTCCTCATGGCCGCCAAGTTCGGCATCGGCGTCACCGGCGCCACCCTCTACACCACCATGCGTCCCTGTTTCGGCTGCGCCAAAGAATCCCTCCAGGCCGGCGTCACCAAGGTCGTCTATCTCCACGAATGGACCCCGAAAACCCCCGAAGCGTTAGCGCAGTACAACCGCCTCATCGCCCACTTCAAAGACGGCGTCCACCAAATCAGACTGGTTGACCCCGACGAAACCTGGGCCGTCACCACCAAACGCAAATAGCCCCAAACCCAATGCCCACCCGCAGCGGCGGGTGGGCACCAAACCCCGCCCCAACACCTAAACACCTTTCTCGTGTCTTTCGTGTCCTTCGTGGCAATTCTTCGTCTGCTTTCGTGTTCACAAGGACTTCCCCGCCGCCCAAAACAAAATCCACGGATCCACTAGATAATCCCCGCCCTGCTCCATGATCCGCCACATAAAGTGCGCATGCTCCCGCGCGCCCACCGCCGTCCCCGCACCACGCGCATACTTCGTCCCCCGTTTCAGCGGCGTCTTCTCCGGCACCAGCGCCTCCACAATATGATGACTCTGTATCACCCAATCACTCCCATCCGCCCACCGCCGCGATCCACGCCACCGCCCGCACTTAATCCCCGCCCGCATGTCATTGAAAACATACTGATCATCCAGATCGATCGGCGCCGTCAAAATCGTGCCCGCCTTCATATTGATATCGAGCCCGCAATGCGCTGCCCCGCCCGCGTACGGTCCCATCCAGCAATCCGCACCCAAATAACACTCCCGAATGTCCGGCACCGGCTTCTGCCCCTCAAACCACGCCCCAATCGGCTCCGGCGCAATCCCCCGATCCGCCGCCTGCACCAAAAATCGCCCTGCCCGGTACGGCCGGCACACCTGCTTGTGCGCCCAGTCCTTCTCATGAATGATCCCGCCTTCCTTCGGCGGATGGATAAACGCGCACGCCGCCGCATCAAACCACACCCGCACCCCGTCCACCTCCCACGGCTCATAGAAACTCGCCTGGCTCCCCACCTCACGCTTCAACACATGCTCCCGCCCATTGATCTCCACCATCGCTGTCATCCCATACACCGCAATGTCCCCCGCATAATGATTCGCATCCTTCATCGCCGCCGGCAACCGGCTCAACACCTCCGCCGACGTCATCACCAACTTCATCTCCCACGTCCCCCCAAACCGCAGCACATCCCCATGCTCCAACTCAATCGGAGTAATCGTCTCCTTCACCCGCCGCTCAATCACCATGATCATCACCCTTTCGGCATGCAGCATCGCCACGTTTTCACTATGATCCCCCAATCATAAATGAGGTAACACCGAATGTCGCAGCCATCCCCCGTACTCGCCTATGCCCACACGCTCGAAGACGCCTCCACCAGCAATCGCCGCAAGCTCGCCGCCGCGGGCCTCATCACCTCGGCCGCCGTCATGCTCGGCGGCCTCGCGTTCAGTTTCGTCCTCCCCATGTTATTCCACAGCTACATCGGAAGTGTTTTCACCGGCTATGCTTCTCTGATCAGCAACGGCATGATGAGTCTGCTCACCTGTCTCGCCATTGTCGCTCTCGCCCTTCTGCCGCTCCCGCAACGTTCCCCCCTTACAACCGCACTTCGCTTCACCTTGATCGGCTCCGCGATTCTCGTACTCCTTTCGTCCCTCTTCTTCGCCATCCTGCAAATGGCAACGCGCTCCGAATTCGCCTACAGCGTTTCGCTTTGGGCCAAGCTCGCCGTTGGTACCCTCCTGACACTCGCTCGCATCGCCTGGCTCAGCCTCGCCATGCACACCTTCCGCCGCCGCGGCATGCTCATCGCCATCCTCGCCAGCGGTTTCCTCCTGGTATGCACCACTATCGCATCCACCACCTGCACCCATTTTTTAATCCGGGATCTTCGGGCTGGTAGCACTTCCATATCAGCCTCCCCTTGGTGGTTCCCCTCACAGATCACCAGCATCATCCACAGCATCGCCATACTAGCCTTCGCCATCCTCCTCTTCCTCACCGCCTTCCGCCTCAAACCCTCTCCTAACTCCTAACTCCTAACTCCTAACTTCTTTCTTCTTGACACCCTCGCTCCTCCCGCAGTTAATTCCCCTCGTCACGCCAAACGAGGGCCGCTCATGTCCTTCTCCCGCCAAACCGTCCCCCCAAAAATCGCCGACCTCGGCTTCTCCATCGACGTCCCCAACGGCTTCATCGCCCCGCCCATCCCCGACGAAACTCCCGACTTCGACAAACCCACCGTCGTCACCCCGCTCGCCGTCTTCGCCGCACAAATCGCCCTCGCCCTCGTCACCGTCTCCGCTCGCCCCGCCTACGCCGACGGCGCCGTCATGGACTGGGCCCAATACCTCTGCAGCGAAAACGGCATCACCCTCACCGCCCTGATGCCGGGTACGGTAGGTGGCGAAAGTGGGGGGCAAAAATGGGGGGGGCACCCCGCCATCCTCGCCGAAGGCCACCAAACCCAGGACGGCACCCTCCTCAAAATGGTCATGGCCTTCATCGAAGACGGCAAGCGCCTCGTCATCGTCCACGCCATGTGCCCCGATGAACTCGCCCCCAGCTACCTCGCACTCCTCCAACAATCCGTCCACTCCATCGCCCTCACCAACCCGCGCGGACCCACCGCCCCCCTCGTCCCCGGCATGTCCGTCCCTACCAAGGCCTGACCATGCCCGACAAAGCCTACGAACAATGGCTCAAACACACCCGCGCCCGCCTCGCCGCCGCCGCGCAGCAAGCCCGCCCCCTCATTGACCAACAACGCTTCGCCGAAGCCGAAGCCCTCCTCCGCGCCGTCGACAGCGACATCTACGGCGCCGTCGCTCTTGGCCAGCTTTACACCTCCGCCCTCCAAGACCTCATTGCCACCGGCCAACTTGTCGCCCAGCGCCCCCACGCCGAAAAACTCTTTGAACGCGCCCTCCACTATCGCGCCGCCGCCCCCGAGCCCCACACCCCCGAAGAAGCCGCCCGCAACACCGACATCTACAACGATGCCCTCACCTCCCTCGTCGCCCTTCTCGGTTACAATCCCACACATGGACGCCCGTAAAGTGATCCTCTCCACCCTCTCCATCCTCCTCCTCATTGGCAGCGCCGTCATCGCGCTCATCACCCTCGTCTTCCTCATGGCCGGCGGCGCCAACAGCACCCCCGCCCAGATCCGCCTCCTCAAAATCTGCATGTTCACCCTCTTTGCCCTCTGCCTCCTCGGCCTCGCCGGCACCATCACCCTCCTCCTCCTCGGCCGCCCCGGCTGGTCCCTCATCCCCAGCATCCTCCCCGGCGCCTACTGCATCGCCCTCATCACCTGGATGTTCATCACCGAGTTCTAAAGCCGAAAGAAGCCAGTAGCCAGAAGCCAGAATCCAGAAGTGGAGCCTGTCCTTCTGCGTGCGGTCAAAACAGAACCTGTCAGATCCCCTTCCTCTTCTGGCTCCTGGCTACTGGCTTCTGGCTTCCTGATTTCAGTCCCCCCAAAAAACCGTCGATACCCTCTATAGCGTATCGCTCACGTCTCGCGCACGTCTTTTGCGTGACCGAACGCATGGAGGCAGTTTGTCATGGTTGCCGTGGATGTCTATGAACGCGTCATCACCGAAGTCTGCGGCCTCGACCGCTCCGAGATGATCGAACGCCTTGCCCACTTCCAAGGCCGCATCCCCCTCGACTTCTCCTACGACTTCCTCCAAAACTGCGACACCGAAAAACTCCGCCACCTCCTCGCCGCCGCACTCTGGCGCAACGAGTCCGGCCGCTGCCACTAACACTCTCCACCTCCCACGCACGCCGCCCTGTAAAGCCGGCGATGGCATCGCCGGTCTCCCTCTCTCCAAAAAAACATATCAATCGCGCCTCGTTGCCCGTTGTGCAACCGCCTCACACTTGGTAGTTTCTTCGCCATACCGTCTACGAGCCTTTACAGTCCCTACGGAGCAAATAATGCCCTTCGATTTCCGTCCGGTCTTCGACCGCGCCCAAAAGTACGCCCCCTTCCTCGAGCAGTTCGCCACCCCCGACCAACGCCAACGCTGGAAGAGCGTCTATGACAGCGTCAAACTCTCCCCCGACCAACTCAACACCCTCTCCTCCTTCCGCCGCCAGATGCTCGTGATCTGCATGGCCGGCCCCTGGTGCGGTGACTGCGTCGCCGCCTGCCCCATCTTCCAGAAAATCGCCGAAGCCTGCCCCCTCATCGATCTCCGCTTCATCAACCGCGTCCAAAACTTCGACATCAACCAGCCACCCCAACCCTATAAGCCCGGCACCACCGAGGACCCCGACGACATCCGCTCCAAGCCCATCGGCAAAATCCTCGTCAAGTGGGGCATCCTCACCCCCGAACGCATCGAAAAAGCCCTCCTCGAACAAGAGGACCGCAAAGCCCGCGGCCTCAACGCCAAGATCGGTGACGTCATGACCGACCTCGGCATGATCACCGCCGGCCAGCGCGACCAGGCCCTCGCCGCCCAGCAAGGTTTTGCCGACCTCGCCCAGTGGGACCACGCCGTCGCCAAGGAACTCATGACCTGCGGCGCCCCGCGCGTCCCCATGCTCGTCTTCCTCTCCGAAGACGGCTACGAATGCGGCCGCTTCGGCGAACGCACCCTCACCACCTACCGCCAAAAAGCCGCCCGCCAACTCGCCAACACCGCCGGCGCTTCATGCCCGACCGGCCTCTTCGCCGACCCCGCCGACATCCTCAACGCCAACATCGCCGAATGGTTCGGCCACTTCGAACGCATCCAATGGATGCTATTAACCAGCCCCCGCCTCATGAAACGCCACGGCGAAGCGTGATATTGTCAAGTGACAATTGAAAACTGAAAATTGTCAATTACCGCGCCGCACCCCAATCCCATCGCCCACCCGCGATGGCTCCCAGCCCCGCCCCCTGTGTAGCCGTCGACTTCCATCATGCCCCAACCAAAACGCTTAGGTTCAAATCCACTCACCCCGACTCTTGTTCAGAAGAGGCCCTTCGACGAGAACGTCGAAGGGCTTTTTCTTTGTCGTGACGAGACTTACGTCGCTCAATGACCGTTTCAATAAAACGCGCCCGAGGATCGCCCGTCGGGCGTCTTTCCCAGAAACCCCCCAGTCTTGGCCCGCGTTCTGGGCGAAGTCGAAGAGCGCCAGCACGTGCTGGCCGACCTCGTCGCCGCACGCCCCCGCCCCGTCCAACTGCTGCCGCGCCCGTTCGGCCTCGGCCTTCATCTCGGTCGTCTTGGCGGTGAACGTTTCCTTTTCGATCGCGCCGCCGAGGTAGCCCTCCAGCAGGCGCTGCTGCATCTGGTCCAGTTCGGTCAGACGTTTGCGGGCCTGGCGGATGCGCTGTTCCCGCAGAACCGTCTGGTCCTCGCAGGCCGTGGCCAAGTGGCGGCGGAACCAGTCGCGCCGTTCGTCGTCGGGGATGCGGAGGCTCGCCAGGTCCTGCTCGATGGCTTCCTCGAGCTGGTCCTGCCGCCAGCGGACCACCGGATGGGCGGGGTCGGGTTCGAGGTTCCCGCAGCGGTAGTAGACGTACTCGTGGACGTTGCCGTTTTTCATCTTGCGGACGATGCGTTCGCCGGTGATCCCGTAGCCGCAGTGGGCGCAGACGAACATGCCGCCAGCCAGGTAGTGGTTGGCGTTCCGCACGCGGCGGTTCTTGCCCTGGAGCAGGTCCTGGCATCGCTCGAAGACTTCGAGTTCGATGATGGGCTTGTGCTTGCCGGGGTAGGTCTGCCCCCGGAAGGTGACCATGCCGATGTAGAAACGGTTGTTGAGGATGTAGGACAGCGCCGTGCGGTGGAAGCGCGGGCAACTGGGCTGGTAGGTGAAGCCCTCGCGCTGGAGCACGTCGGCGATGTCCTTGAAGGTGTAGAGCCCGGTCTCGTACAGCTCGAAGATGCGCTGGACGGCCAGGGCGTTGACCGCGTGGGTCTGGATGGGTTCTTCTCGGTTGCCCTGCACGTTCTGGTAGCCGTAGGCCGCGAGGCCCGGTGCCCAGCCCTGGCGGACCTTCTCCTCGATGCCCTTGAGCACCTCGGTGCGGAGGTTGTCGGAGTAGTACTGGGCGACGGCGGCCATGACGTTGAACGACAGCGCTCCGGCCGCACCGGGTCCGAACTGGTTGTCGACGAACGCGAGCTTCACCCCGCATTGGTCTTCTAGTTCCTGCATCCGTACCGCGTCGCGCATGTTGCGGCAGGCGCGGTCGAGCTTGTGGGCAAGGATGAAGTCGATCTTCAGCTTGCGGGCGTTGGCCCGCACCCACTTGAGCATCTCGTTGAACGCCACGCGTTCGGCCCCGCGCTTGGCCGACTCGGCCACGACGAACTCGCGGGCGACGCCCCAGCCCTCCTTCCGCGCCCGCTCGCGGGTCACGCGGAGTTGGGCGTCGATGGAGTAGCCCTCCCGCTGTTCCCGCGACGAGACGCGTGCCCAGATTACGCAGTTCTGCATCATCGTCTCCTTCTGGCCTGGACCAGCACGTCGGCGAGGTTCTTGACGTTCATGAGAATCTCGACCGCCTCGTTTTCGGTCAGCTCTCTGCCGTAGTACGGCGACCACACCCGACGCGTGTCCTCCACCGCCTCGTCCGTGATCCAGGCCGCCCCGGGCGGGCGGCGGGGAATCGCGTCGGCCGGTGGACACCCTTGCTCAGGTGGCGCAACTAATCCAGTCGTTTCTGCGGGCGTCTGCATGGTTTTCCTCCGTGAATTCAGGCCTGTTCCGTGTCGTCGCTGCGGTAGTCGGGATCGATCCACGCCCGCAGCCCGGCGGCGGTGAACACCTCGCGGATGCGGACGATGGCCCTGGTGACGGTGTCGCGGCCGCAGCCCAGCTGCTCGGCGATGACCTTGACGGTCAGACCGTCGGCCAGGCCCTGGCAGATCGAGCGGTCGCGGGCCGAGAGCGGGGACATCGCGGCGGCCAGGTCCATCCGCAGATCGACCGGCTCGGGCTTCGTGACGTGGTCGGGCCAGACCGGGCGTCCGTAGGCCGACGCGCCGGACATGACCTGCAGGCGCTCGATGCGTTTCTGGTAGCGGTGCTTGGCGCGAAGGTGCGCCTTGATCTGCCGGTCGATGACGCCGGTCATCGCGGTGGTGCGCGACGCGCCGTTGGAGCGCGAGGCGTCGTACTGGAACTCGGCGAGCTTGGGGACGATCTGCTGCTGCAGGTCATCGATCTCATCTCCGCTGACCCTCAGCCGCCTGGCGCGGCTGACCACGAGACGGGGCACTTCCTGTTCAACGACTCCGACGTAGCTGTTGGCAAGCATGACTGGGCCTTTCATTTCTGGGCCATTCGCGTCGCGTCGAGACGCTCTCGGCGTCACACGTGTCATGCTCCGCGCGATACTCGGCCTGGTATCTAGCCCCGGCGCTGCGCCGCCCAACTCATCTGCGCCGCATCTGTGGCGCATTAGTGGTCCACGCCGCGCATCGCTCAGCCCACATGTGGCGCATGTGTGTTTACTGGGCCACATCACCGTGGCCGAGCAAGTTTCTCCGTCGGCGGCAAACAACGGGTGTCCGCGTCGCGGGTCGCCAACGACCCAACCGACGCAACCGGAACCCAGTTGGAGAGCCGCCGATGAACGCACTCGCACGACGAACCGACCCCAGTACGTCGCACCGGGCCGCTGAAGCAGTGGAAGCCAGCGGCCGCGCCGCTTCACAACGCCATCTCTGCCTGATCGAAGTGTGGAAGAAGCCGGGGCAGACCGCCGCCGAGATCGCGGTCGCCGCCGGTCTGGAACGTCACGTCCCGTCGCGGCGTCTGCCGGAGCTGCGCAAGGCCGGTCAGGTCGTCAACGGCCCCGAGCTCAT